>VTLG01012312.1_pt1 | contig 26325 bp, 26 predicted proteins | sample 4694571 | NCBI WGS metagenome assembly VTLG01 (sample SAMN12604809, study PRJNA352737) | marine metagenome | biome: ENVO:00000447; feature: ENVO:00000209|ENVO:00000569|ENVO:01000036; material: ENVO:00002151; isolation source: viral sequences binned using virsorter ...
TAGCCCAATCATGTTCTCCAAACAGGCGCAGATTGCTTTACGAAAGTCATCTGTTGTCAGCGCAGTTACCAACAATTCATACTTTGGTGACATCGCAAATCAAGGGGATGTTGTACGCATCCAAAAAGAACCAGACGTAACTGTTAACGCTCTACAGCGTCACACAACTCTCACTGTAGAGAAGTTAGATGACACTGACTTCTCGTTAACCGTTGACAAAGCTAATTACTTTGCTTTTAAAATGGATGACATAGAAGAGCAGTTCTCACACGTTGATTTCGTTAGCATGGCTGCAGACAGAGCAGCATATAAAATGGCAGACGCTATTGACGCTGACGTTCTATCTTACATGTCAGGTTACTCAGCAGCAGGTGCGTTACTCACATCTGTATCTGGTTCTGCACAGCACCCAACAGCAGGGGAAATCAACGGTGAATTTTTAAAGACTAACCAGTTGGACGCCACTGATATGGGCGCATTAGGTTCAGCAGACGCTGCATCTACAGCATACGCTACTGGGGATTCAATCCCATTGGCAACACGTTTGCCCGGTGCAACTTCAATCTCAGCAATTACTGTATCACCATTAACAGTCATCGCACGTATGGCACGTCAAATGGATACAGCAAATGTTGATTCACGTGGACGCTACATTATTGTTGATCCAGTATTCATGGAACTGCTAAAAGACGAAGACTCACGCCTTCTCAACGCAGACTTCGGTGGATCAGGTCTACAAAATGGATTGGTTGCAGGAAACATACATGGTTTCAAAATGTACGTTTCAAACAATCTACCTGCTAAAGGTAATGGACCAACCCATGCTGGCGCACTAGCACAAGACACACACTACGGTGTGATCTTAGCTGGACAGGAAGAAGCTGTAGCTACTGCAGAGCAGATGAACAAAGTTGAGAACTACAGAGATCCCGACTCATTTGCAGACATTGTACGTGGTATGCACCTTTACGGACGTAAGATTCTACGCCCACAAGGATTGGTGTCAGCTATCTACAACGTTTCTTAATTAACTTAAACTTAGAGGCTGGCTCATTGCTGGCCTCTTTGTGCATCTTTAACCTATATAAGGACATTTCCAAATGGCAATCACAACGGCAATGTGCAGCAGCTTCAAGCAAGAGCTTCTTGGAGGTGTTCACGATTTAGACACTCATACTTTAAAAGTAGCTCTAATCAAATCCTCAATGTCAGGCACTTACGGTGCAGCAACTGCAAACTATTCTGATGTTACAGGTAACTCAGACGAAGCTACTGGCACAAACTACTCAGCAGGTGGACAGAACCTTGATGGTGCTGCAATAACACTATCAGGAACTACTGCCATCGTAGACTTTACTGATGAAGTTTTCTCAAACCTAACCCTTACTGCAAGAGGTTGTATCATATACAACTCTTCTGCAAGCAACAAAGCTATCGCAGTCTTTGACTTCGGTGGTAATGTTAGCGCAACAAGCGGTGATTTTACGATTGTATTTCCAGCAGCAGATGCTTCCAACGCTGTTATCCGCATAGCCTAAAGGTAGAACACAATGGCACTAATTACAAAAGATCGTATCAAAGAGGACACAACAACCACAGGTACAGGAGCTTACGCTTTGGGTGGTTCGTCTGCTACCTTTGATACGTTTCAATCGTGTATGTCTAATGGTGACACGACTTATTATGCCATTGCACATACAACATCAGGCACAGACGAGTGGGAGACAGGTATAGCCACATGGAATACTGGTAATACTCTCACTCGTACTACTGTTTTAGCAGGGTCTAATGGTTCTAGCGCAGTAAACTTTAGCGCTGGTACTAAAAATATTTTTATGTCTGTACCTGCAGACCAGACACGTTTAGGTCTTACTGCAACTACTGCAGAACTAAACATATTAGATGGTGTAACTTCCACAGCAGCAGAACTAAATATACTAGACGGTGTGACATCTACTGCTGCAGAGTTAAACATCCTAGACGGAGTTACTTCAACGGCTGCAGAATTAAACATACTAGACGGTGTGACATCTACTGCTGCAGAGTTAAACATTCTTGATGGTGTAACTGCTACGGCAACAGAACTAAATTTGTTAGACGGAGTTACAGCTACTACGGCTGAGTTAAACTACGTAGATGGTGTTACCTCTAACGTTCAGACGCAGTTAGATACCAAAGGACCACACATGACAATAGCTGTCACTGTGTCAAATCCTGGTTCTGGCAATAAGTATTATTTAGATGGTGCTTTACAACAAACAGCATTACTACCAAAGTCTGTGACTATACGGTTTGATCAATCAGATTCTTCCAACGCATCGCACCCTTTAAGACTGTCAACTACATCAAACGGTACACACGCATCAGGTTCAGCTTTTACCACAGGAGTCACAGAAGTAGGAACTCCGGGTTCAGCAGGAGCTTACACACAGGTAACCTTAGAGCAGGACGCACCAGATGTATTGTACTACTATTGTGGTAACCACTCAGGTATGGGTGGAACTGCATACAGTGGTAAAGACTTTAGTACACTGACATCTACTGTAGCAGAACTTAATATACTAGACGGTGTAACATCTACGGCTGCAGAGTTAAATTTGTTAGATGGTGTAACTTCAACCACAGCAGAGTTAAACTATGTTGATGGTGTAACCTCAAACGTACAAACACAGTTAGATGCAAAGTTAGCCCTAGCAGGTGGTACTATGACAGGAGGTTTACGTCAAGACGTAGACACTGTTGCAGGTGGTGGAAGTACAGTTAACATAGACCTATCTGCTGCTAACAACTTTAAAGTAAACATGACAGCAGATACTACTTTTACTTTCTCTAACAAAGATGCAGGGCGTTTTGGTAATATAGTATTTGTACAGGATGGTTCAGGATCGCATGACTTTACTTTACCAGCAGAATGTAAAACACCAGTTAACGGTGCTGCTATTGTACAAAGCACTGGCGCTAACGAAGTAAGTGTGTTAGGATACTTTGTACTAGATAGTAGTAACATATTAGTTAACTACATCGGAGACTTTGCATAATGAGTTTAGGGTTTTTAGCTAGTAAAAAAGAGTTTACTACCTCTTATACTACAACGTTTAGTACCTCTAAAAGTACTACTACAACTTTTAATACTTCTAAAAGCACCACGACTACGTTTTCTACATCTAAAAGTACTACAACAACTTATAACACTTCTAATAGTACAACTACTTCTTACACAACTACTTACAATACATCCCATACAACTAGTGGATCTTATGGTCCTTACATAGCTTCAGAGTACACAAATCCTGGTACTTGGCTTACGTATGGTACTAATACAGCTATTTACTATGGAGGTTCGCATATAGTCAACATTCCACATACTACCACTAATTATACTATTGGTGGCTATACTTATGAAAGAGGCGCATATTATTCTTTCCAGGCTCCTATTTATCACACATATCAATTCCGTAGAAAAACAGCCGATGCCACAACTACTTATAGCACATCACATGGAACTAGCCACTCAACAACTACAACTTATAGTACATCAAAATCAACCACTACAACGTATAATACTAGTAATAGTACAACTACAACTTATAGCACATCAAACTCAACTACAACAACATTTAATACGTCAAACAGTACTACTAGAACGACTTCTTTTTATGCTTGATAATTCAAATATAGTAGATAGCGAAACCTCTAACTCTATTTTTTCTCACAAGGCATCAATGCTAGATAGCAATTTTGATTCTTCTATTAAGTGGGATAAAAAACATATGCCATTGATAGATGTTGAAAAGTATATAAAAGAAAAAGAAATAAACTTTAAAATAGATTATGATATAACAGCTATAGAGCCTCTAAATTTTAAAACTATAAACTATACAACTTTTGCAGGTTTCTTAATATTACATCCTTTAAACTTTGAACAAGCACTACGTCAAATGTCCGATGCTTTTGCTGATCAAATACAAGGAAATCATATTAATTTCTTAAAAAACAGAATAGACTCAGAAAAAAACTTTAGTAAGTATAATATAAAAGATAAAGAAAAAGTTAGAGGAAAAAAAGTTTTAGTTGTTTTAACAGGCGGTAATAAATTAAAAAAACATTGTTGTGTTGGAAAACTAGAAAGCATTTTAAATAAGTATGGCAGAGATAATGTTTTATTTAAAAAACATCCTGTTTCACACAATGAAGTATATGAAGAACTTGATGAATACTTAGGCGGCATTAATTATGCCCCTGCTAACAGTAATTTGTTTGAACTTATGAAAGATGCTGAGACTGTCTATTCAACTATGTGTAGTGAAAGCGCACTCATAGCTAGTATATTAGATAAAAAAATAGGCCACTTTGATTTGTTTCAAAATAGAAATACAACCTCGTTTGGTCATATAAACTATTATATATACACAACATCAAAACCTTTAGAATGGGCGCAAACAACTTTTGCCTCCCCTAAGTCAGGAGTTATTCACCCTCTAGTGGATATTGATTGGAAAGAAAAAGTAGATGCATACTTTGATTATATTGAAAACTTGTGGTCCTTCTATGATGGCGCATACTGTTAGTGGAGGACACTAATGACGGATTATGTGGAAAGAAATATAGCTAAAAGAAATCAACGTTTTAAAGATTTAAAAGAACTTGAACAAGCATTACCAGCAGTTAATTATCAAGCATCTATAGAAAAAGTAGACGCTTATATCAAAGCAATTTATGAAGACGTAGATTATACAAAAGATCCAAGTGAGGCAGGTTGGCCTCCTAAACTAGAAGCAAAAGATTTTTACTAGATGTTAAGTTTTACAGCCATAAGTGAAGTAACCATAGGTGAGTTCTCAGCATCACCTCATAGGCAAGCTCCTGTTACAGGTGTTTCTGCTACTGGTGCAGTTTCAGGATTAAGCCTTGGTGCTGATCAGGCATTTGTTACTCCTAGTCTTGCCGCTACTGGTGCTGTAGGAAGTATAACATCTGCAACTGTAGACGCTGATGCTAATATAACACCGACTGGTGTTGTTGGTACTTCTGCTGCTGGTGCTACTGCTGGTCTAGGATTTATATCTACAACTGTAACAGGCGTAGCTGGTACTTCTGCTGTAAGTGCAATAGCTAGTGTTAATGTTAGTGACCAGCTTTCAACACTTGTAGCAACAGGCGCTGTAGGTATTGGTGTTAGTGCTGATTCTCAAATTACCATTGCGACATCTTTAGGCACTACAAGTGTAAGTAACTCCAAGTATAATATAGGTCATAACTTATCAGGTGTAGCTGGTACTAGTGTAGCAGACTGGCGTGATGACGATTCAGACATACCAAACGGTATATTTAGAGCGCCAGAAAAAGTATTTCTAAATACAGACTTTAGAAGAACAGCAACGGTAAATATTGTACCTTATAAAGAATACAAAGTATATATAAGTAGGTAAGGATTTCGTATGGCATACAAGTGGCCTGATTTAGACCCAGATGAAGTTGCAGATTTCAGTGTTGACTGGGGGCGCTTCTTAGGAGACTTAACAATATCAAGTGTTGTGTGGTTAGCTAATGACACATTACTAGCAACTAATGTTGCACTAGGCGGTGTTAGTGGCGATTTAATTTTATTACAACCAACTAATACAAATACAGTAGCAACTGCTCGTTTTTCTGGTGGCATAAATGGAACAAGATATAAGATTACTTGTAGAGTTACTACGTCAGACGCAACAACGTTTGAAAGAAATATCTTTTTAAAGGTTAGGAGTAGTTAAGAATGGCTTATAATTTTATCGGCCTAGTTAATGATGTTTGTGGAAGACTTAACGAAGTCAAACTAACAAGCACTAACTTTGCAACAACTACAGGTTATTATACTTTTGTAAAAGAGGCTGTCAACTCTGCAATAAGACACATACAGCAAGAAGAGTTTGAGTGGTCATGGAATCATATAGAGAATGAACTTACCCTAGTTGCAGGTGTATCAAGAGAATCTTTTCCTGCAGATGTTAAAAGCATAAACATGCAGTCTTTTAGAATAAAAAGAAGTGCCACACTTGGTAATGGAACAGAACATTTAAAAGAAATAACATATGAAGAATATTTAGAAAAGTATGTAGACCAAGAGTATGACTCAGATACATCTAATAGGGGTATACCTAGAAAGATTGTACGTACTCCTAGCAGAGAGTTCATATTAGTACCTGAACCTGATAAAGCTTACACATTAGTGTATGAATACTACACACTTGGTTATGATTTAGAATCGCACGATGACGTACCCTCCATACCAGAACCCTACAGACATGTTATTGTAAACGGTGCTATGTTCTATGCATATCAATTTAGAAATGATGCACAAATGGCTAACATGTCTCAGGCAGTTTTTGAAGATGGTATAAAATATTTAAGATCTTTACACATAAATCGTTACAAAGAAGTAAGAGATAGAAGAGTTAGTTTCTAATGGCTACAGGCTGGAACACATTTCCAATAGAATTTAAAGGTGGTTTAATCTCTAACATGAGTTTGCTACAGCAAGGAACTAATGCTGTTGGTTCTGCTTCTACTTTACAAAACTTTGAGGTAGACAAAGAAGGTGGCTATAAAAAGATAAGAGGCTACGAAAAGTTTACAAACTTTGCAATTCCAGGAACAGGGGATGTATTAGGACTTAAAGTAGTATCCAACGCAAGAACAATAGCTGCTCGTAAAGTAGATGCTGCTACTATAACAGAAAGACAAACTGCTACTGCGACTGTGAATGGAGCTATATCATCTGCTACCGCATTAGTCCTTGACACCAATACAGCTTCGGCTACTGTAAACGGTGCTGTTACTTCAGGAACTACTCTAACTTTAGATAGAATACGTACTTTTACAGGCGTGACTGGTACTGCTTCAGCTAGTGGCACAAGTGGTACATTTAACATAACAAATACAAGTGGTACATATACAGCAGCAGTAAATGCAGCAGGTTCAGGTTATGCTGTTGGTGAAACAGTAACAGTAGTAGGTGCAAACTTAGGTGGTGCTACTGCAGCAAATAACGCAACAGTTACAGTAAGCAGCATTGGTCCTACGACATACACCAACCCAACACAATCTAGTTATAGTGGTTCTGGTAGTAGTGCTACATTTAATGTTACTAAAACAGGCACTACATACACAGTAGCTATTAGTGCTGCAGGTTCAGGTTACGCAGCTAGTCAAACAATTAAAGTAGTTGGTACACAATTAGGGGGTGCTACTACTGCTAATGATGCAACTATTACAATAACTGCAGTAAATGGATCAGGTGGAATAACAGCAGCTACCATCGCAGGTACGGCCTTAGCAAAGGGTCCAATAACAGGTGTTACTGTTGCTGGTACTGGTGCAAGCTACGGAACTATTACTAAAGGTATGATAGTAACTGGTACTGGTATTACTAGCACTGCCATAGTAAAAACAGTAACAAGCCAAAATAGTATTGTACTAGATACTAGTGTTACCGTAGCTGATAATGTTTTACTTAGTTTTGTTACAAATATAAAAGTAGGAATGCAGGTAACAGGAACAGGAATTTCAGCACCATGCGAAGTGTCTGCAGTAACAGATCAAAATAATATAACCCTCTCTACCGCTCAATCTTTGTCCGATAATGTTGTTGTTACTTTTGGAGATCTTCTTTCTACGGATGAAAATAAAACTGCGTACTACTATAGTGATGGTACACGGTGGACTTTTACTAATGTTTCAACAAATACTCTAGGTGGAAAAGTAAATTACGCTGAGTTTAATTTTGATGGCAATGAAAAATATGTATTTGTTGATGGTAAAAGTTATCCTAGTATATATAATTCAACAGACAACTCACAAACCAATTTAACAGCCGCTAGTGCAAATATAAATACAGATGTTATAGGTGCAGAACGTGTAGTAATATTTAAGAATACAGCTTTCTATACCAAAGAGAATAAACTTTTCTTTACAGCACCTTCTACAGTAGATAACTTTGCAGTAGCTGACGGTGCAGGTACTATAAACTTAGCCCATGATACTACAGGTTTAGTAGTATTTCGTGATCAACTAATTGTTTTTACTACGGATACTGTAAGTAGATTAACAGGTAGTTCTACTGCAGACTTTCAATTACAGCCTATCACAGAAAACATAGGTTGTATTAATGGGGATACAGTTCAAGAGGTTGGTGGAGACATAATGTATCTCGCTCCTGATGGACTAAGACTATTATCTGCTACTGATCGTATTGGTGACTTTGCATTAGACGTAGCTTCTGATAAAATAAAAGAAGATGCTTCCTCTTTCCTAAGTGGTTCTACTTCGTACTGCTCTACTGTATTCAGAGAAAAATCACAGTATAGGATTTTTTCTTATTCTTCATCTGGTTCAGTTTCTTCAGCTAGAGGTTTGATAGCCACTAAAAAATCTGCACAAGGAGCAGAAGGTATTGAGTGGTCAACTACTAAAGGAATAAAAGCAAACGTTATAGACAGTTCCTATAGTATAACAAACGCTGCAGAGACAATAGCTTTTGCAAACAATGATGGTTATGCATACACGCTGGATACAGGAACTACGTTTGATGGCACAGCTATTGAAGCTATTTTTCAATCAGCTTTCATGCCTATTGATGACCCACAAATTAGAAAAACTTTTTATAAAGCAGTTTTATTTATAGACCCAGAGGGTACTATTGACTTAGACTTTGGAGTAAAGTATGATTTTGAATCAGCTACACGTGGCGATATTTTACAACCAGAGAATATAGACATAACAACTACCGCCAGTTCTGTATCTTTTTTTGGGGGTGCTGGTGTTACCTTTGCAGCATCAGGGGGTGCTACATTTGGTGGCACACTAGAAAAGATATACCCTGTAAATATTATAGGGTCAGGAGATACAGTAGCGTTACGTATTGCAGATGTAACATCAAATCCCTCCTTCACATTAGACACATGTGTTTTAGAATATAAACGGAATGACAGGCAGTAAGGAACAGTAATATGCCCAATGGATACACTAGACAGGATACTACAGGAGCGTTAGCTAACGGTCAACCTATTGATGCTGACTTGTTTAACAACGAATACAACTCAATAGAAAGTGCCATGCACGCTTCTACAGGTCACAATCACGATGGTACAACAGGCGGTGGGGCTACAATTAACAAGATTGGACCGTCAAATGAATTAGAAGCTGACTCTGGTGCAGTCTTTCCAAAAGTTAATAACTTGATAGACAATGGTAAAACAACGTTACGCTGGAAAGATGGCTACTACGGTGGAACAGTATATGCAGATGATGTTGCTGTAACCGATGACCTTACTGTAGGTGACGATCTAACTGTAACTGGTGATGTGCAGTTTGGTAACTTGACAGACGGTTCAATAACTATTGATAGCTTTGTAGACGAAGATAATATGGCTTCTAATAGTGCTACAAAAGTACCAACGCAACAGTCTGTAAAAGCATATGTAGATTCTACAACAAATAACGCTACAGGCACAGTTACAACTGGTAACGTAGACGTTGGTGGTGGAAGCGGTGCTGGATGGGTAATATATCAATCAGGTACAGACTTAAAGTTTAAGTATAATGGTGTTGATAGATTTAAGTTAAGTTCTGCAGGTGCTTTGACTGTAGAAGACAACGTATCAGCTTTTGGAAGTGCATAATGGCTTTACAAGCATCAGGTCTTATAACTCTTGATGATCTTCACGTAGAAGCAGGAGGAACTAGTGGTACTCTGTGTTCTCTAAACGACAGTGACATTCGTGATATTATAGGCGTGTCTGATGATGGTTCACAGAACATTCAACAGTATTATGGACAGTCTTCTTTTGATTACACAGATGCTAGTGGTGCAGTTAATGGTGCTGTACCTGATGGTGGTCCATACTATACATTAGTAACTGCAGCAACTACTAGTACGGTTTTAGCTGCTGGCACATATAACTTTGTAATGGTTTCACGTGGCGGTTCTGCGGCTGGTAGTGCATCAAGTATAGCCCTTTGGCAGATAGTGCTTGATGGTTCTGAAGGTTGGTCTTTTGCACCAACAGCTTCAACAGGGTCTGGAAACTATACAGATTGGCAGATTGTTGGAGATAGTAATACTTTAGTAAGAGCGCAATCTGGTACAGATAGTAATGCATCAACTACATCAGTAGGAACAAAAGGATCAAGTGCTAGAATAACAAAGTACGCAGCGAGAATCGGTGGTGCAGGTGTTGCAAATAATGGCTATTCAAATGGTGGTGGTGGATCAGTAGACTTTTTTAATCTGTCTGACAAATCACGACTAAATGGAACTGCTGATACCGTAGCTGCAGGATATGGTACTGCTCCTAGTGGTGGACACATTAAAGAAAGTGGCAACCCTGCATCTGGTACAAAATGGCTTACAGGCATAGCCGATACTGCTTTTGGTCAGGCTGCTGGAAGCTATGGACAATTTACAACTGCTGGATCATACTCTATTGGTGGCGCTCATGGGCATAACCCTTTTGGTGGCGGTGGTGCTGCATCAGCTAATAACTACGGTGCAAGTGGTAATGTTTATATATCTTTAGGTAATCTTGGTACTGGGGGATATGGCGCTGGGGGAGCGTACTCAAGGCAAACATCTCTTTGGAATCCAAAGGCTCTATCATTTGTGGGTGGCGCACCTGCACTGTGGTACTTAAAGGTTTAAGATAATGACACCTGAAGAACTAGAAGATATGCTAGATCGTGCAGCCAAGCGTGGAGCTACAGCAGCCTTGCGTGAAGTAGGACTACATGATGACGATGCTAGAAAAGATATATCAGAAATGCGTAACTTATTAGAAGCATGGCGTGATACACGTAAAGGTGTTTGGTCAACCATAGTTAAAATGTCAACCGTAGCAATCATAACATTCATTGCCGCATCATTGTGGATGCAAATAGGGAAATAAAATATGGCTCAGAAATTTGTAGGGTTTAAGCCTGAAACAATACAGAATAAAATATTACCAGCGTTGGGCTATAATGGACCTACTGATGAAAAGTCTATTAACTTGTTCCTAGCAGCTAACCCTGCAGCAGCAGCCAAGATGGGTAAGTACACTATGGCAGCTAGACAGATGGTTGAGGGTGAGCCTATCAATGCAGCACCCGGAGTAATGGTAGCACCCGGAGTTTATAGTTCTACACAAAAAAGTGGTACTACATTTAATCCTGGATCATCTGGACCAGTAACTTTCCGAACCACACCTCAACAACGTCAGGCTGTTACGGCTAGAAACACGCAGCAGTCTAGAAGCAGCAATTATAGTCCACCTGTTTATACTGCACCAGTAGCACCTGTAGTAACACAGCCTGTAGCTATACCTACAACATTAGCAACTAGTCCTGCTGCATTTGCTGTGCCGTCAGGTGGTACTATGGTTAATTTTCCAAGTATCGGAGGTAGCTCAACTCTGCCCACACCAACTTCTACACCTTCGCCAACGACTGCATCCACAGGAGTTATGACAGGAAGTCAGACTACTAGAGCGATACAACAAGATCCTACTAAACCTGTGACAACCGCTAGAGTTGTAGCTGGTGATGGTGGCGCTGGTACTCAAGTAGATCCTAATGCAGGTAGTGCAGGACCAGCAAACCTTGCACAAGTTACAACTGCAACACCTGCAGGACAGGCTGTAGCTTCTCCTCAAACACCTGCTGGACAAGTAACACCTGCAACGTCAACACCTGCAGTACAAGCTTCTTTAGCAGGACAGACAGCAGCACAAGGCACAGTAAGTCCTGAAGCTCAGATGGCGGCTGCTCAAGGTGATCCTACACAACTAGCAGCACTACAATTACAAGCAGCGCAGTTAGGCCAAGCACAAACAGTAGACGCTCCTTTACCAATGGAGATGACTACAGATCAAACTATTAGTGGCTCTGCTGTAGATCAGCAAAGAGTAGGTCAAACTTTTGGTACAGGTGAAATACAAGCGGCTACTGTTCAAGATGAACTAGGTGATTTAATGCAAGACTTTGATCTTGAGAGAACACCTCCTTGGGCAGCAGGGGCTATGAGGTCAGCAAATGCAGCAATGGCTGCACGTGGGTTAGCATCATCTTCTATGGCAGGTATGGCTATAGTACAAGCAGCAATGGAAGCAGCCCTGCCCATCGCACAAATGGATGCATCTAACAAACAACAGATGGCTCTGATGAAAGCAGAACAACGTGCTAAGTTTATGGGCATGGAGTTTGACCAAGGATTCCAAACTAAAGTAAAGAATGCAGCACGTGTATCTGAGATAGCAAATGTTAACTTTAGTGCAGCACAACAAGTAGCACTAGAGAACGCTCGTATGGCTCAGACTGTGGACTTAGCCAATTTAACAAACAGACAAGCTAAGATTATGTCTGACGCAGCAGCTATGTCACAAATGGATATGGCTAACCTGAACAACAGACAGCAAGCGAATGCACAAAACGCTCAAGCTTTCTTGCAGATGGATATGGCTAACTTAGATAATGAACAACAGATGACTATGTTTAAGACACAAGCAAACGTTAGTTCTATCCTAAGTGATACTTCTGCTGATAATGCTGCACAACAATTTAATGCAACATCACAAAATCAAACTGATCAGTTCTTTGCAGGACTAGCGACACAGGTATCGCAGTTCAATTCAGAACAAGAGAATGCTATGTCTCGCTTCAATGCAGGTGAAACAAACGCATTGTCACAGTTTAACTCAGCGCAAGACAATGCACGTGATCAGTTCAACGCACAAAACCATTTGATAATACAGCAAGCAAATGCTAGGTGGGCGCAGTCTGTAACTACTGCAGAAAACGCAGCACAAAACCAAGCCAACAGAGATGCAGCTATGGTAGCTAATAACCTAACCAGAGCAGCCTATGATGAAGCTTTACAAAGAGAGCGAGATATATTAGGATGGGCTTGGAAGTCTGGGGAAAACTCAGCCGAAAGGGATAACTCCATTGCTACCGCTAGGATCTCTGCTGCTGGTGATGGTAGTGACGGTGGAAATGCCTTTGAAAAAGGACTTGGAAGCTTCGCAGCTAAACTTACAGAAGCAGCACTTACAAACATCTTCCTATAAAAGAGTACAAAGTAACATGGCAGATTATGATTTTGAAGCATGGGCGCAAGCAAGAGTAGCACCCAGTAAGCCCAACCCTAACCAGCAAGCTGCTGCAAGTATGCTGTCAGTAGGAATAGGTGGACTTGGTGGCAAAGCTATTACGTCTTCCGCACAAAGGATTCAAGATTCTTTTAGAGAAATGCGTGAAAATAGTAGGACTAGCGGTAGCACCAACAAATCATACTTTGGTGACATCAATACAGCAGGTCTAGGTTCTCCTTTATCTTTAAAAGAAACAGAGAAGAAAGACGATAGAAACTTAGATCAAAAAATATATGATGGTATGAAAGCATTTGGTGCTAGGTTGTTTCCACCAAGAAAAGAATCTACTTCTGACTACGTATTAGATGTGTATGAAACCAGTCCTATGTTTAGAATACCTACTGTGCCTGAAGTTACAGAACTAGGCATAGAGAAAAGCTTTGAACAAAAGATGCAAGAAATGTTTTCTAGTCAAGGACAGAATGTATACACTCCTGAGATAGAAGGTACTGGTAGCAATGACGAAGTACCAGCGACAACTGATTATCAGAACCTGATGCGAAACCGTATTAACAGCATTCTAAAAGATGTCATAGCCCCAAACAGTAAAGAGTATGAGATACAGAAGGGTGATACTTTATCCGACATCTCACTACGAGAAGGTGTTAGTATAGATGATCTTGCAAAGGTAAACGAAATAGAAAACCCAAACATGATACTTGCAGGTGGAACTCTTATTATACCTGAAGCTCAAGAGATGGAAAAAGCAAAAGAGTATGTACTAAGAGTTACTACTAGGGGTGATGAAAACTTAGTTGATGTAACAGATCCAGATCGACAGTTCTATCAGTCTGGTGTACCTATGGATCAGAGAGACTTTGCACCAGAAGCTGCTTCTTATTTAGACAATCAACCACAGGAAAGAGAAGGATTAACAGGTACTGACGAATCATACTTTGGTGACATCACAGGTCAGGGTATAATGTCAATACCTCCTACTAATCTTGCAGATTTTTTAACAGCAGAACAAAGAACAGCTATGTCTGATAGGGGTTCTGATGTAATAGGAACAAGATTATACGAGATTACTAATGCACGTGGTAATTACTCTCAAACAGCTTTGACAAATGCTATAGATAAAGGTGTTAGAGATGAAACTAAAAGGGCATTACTAAAAGGTGCTTCTCAAACTGAAATAGGGGAAGCAGGACCAAGAGATGAAGGGGGCTACGGACTTCGCAACTTAGCAGGTTTTACAGGTGCATGGAGAACTAGATCTATTGCAGCAGGACTTTTAGATGCAGAAGGAAATGTTACTAGATTAGCCAGAGATCTTAATTCGCAGAATAGATTAGCAGAAACTATCTTTAATGTTCAGTATGCAAATAGGATGGGTAATGGAGATATAGCTTCTGGGGATGGAAATGCATTTAAAGGAAGAGGTATAATCCAAATAACCGGGCGAGAAACGTATCAAGCGGTAGAGGATATACTAAAAAGAGATGGAATAAATATTGATCTTGTAGACAATCCAGACTTAGCAAATGATACTAGATATGCTTTACCTGTAGCTATGGCATATCTAGAATATGCAGGGTTAGATGATGAAGCTGCTGCTAATAGCTCTGCCAAGGATTTAAATAATAGAATAAACCCAGCCGAAGATGCAGGTGTAGCAGAAAGAAGATGGAATAATGTTGTATCAAATCTAAGTGGAGATGAAGCTACTAGGATGGAAAATAGAAATGAGTATGCAGCACAGAGAACAGTAGGTACTACAGTAGATGGGATAATTGGACCTAACAGCAGGGCTGCTATGAGAACATGGCTAACTGGAAGAAATATAACAATACCACAAAATGCAACTGATATGGATTTAGTTGTGTTAGTAAACAAGACAGTAAACGAGAACTCATAATGTTTGGACTTCCTCTAGAATTAATAACCATGCTTGGCTCTACCGTACTAGGTGGGGTAATGTCCATCTGGGGGCAAAGCATGAAGATGAAACAAGAGCAGAACAAGATGCTTATGGAACGTGCCAACGCAAACGCAGGGTTTGTAGCTGAAGCACGTAACGCTGGAAAGAACGATAAACACTTCGCATGGACAAGAAGACTTATTGCATTATCTGCAGTCTTTGCTATAATAGTGTTGCCGAAGTTGGTTGCTGTGTTCTACCCAGAAGTAGGTGTGTACGTAGGCTACACTGAGGTACAGGTAGGCTTCTTAGATTTTATCTTTGGGTCAGGACCAGAGCTAGTCAAGTGGCAGTATGCAGAAGGATTTGTAATAACACCATTAGATACACACATCGTATCAGCTATCGTAGGCTTATACTTTGGTGCAGGATTTACTAAGTAGGATAATAATATGACATCACCATTCGATAGGCCAATTCCAGGCCAGTCTTTAACAGACGAACCACGTAACAACCCTTGGGAAAACCCAGCAGAGATGTCTGATATAGAGGAAGTTACAAAGTATTACATAAATAGATTGGCTGATCAGGATGTCATAGATGACCTGTCTGCTGTCATGGAAGCTGGCGTACCACTAAAGCCAGTAGTAGAAACTATAACCAGCGCAGGTACTATGAGAGGATTACACTCAATAGATAGCGCAATGCTTGTTGGTCCTATCATACACCAGTTCTTGAAGTCTGCTATGGAGACACAGGGCGTTAGTGTTAGGGATACAGGACGCAACTACGAAAAAGAATCTGCTGAAAAAGAAATGATGAGAGTGCAATTACTTACTGCAAAGTATTTATCTGAGAACCCTGATGATGGTATGGATGAAGGTAAGAAGGTACTAAGTGAAATGGCTGAGGCTGGAGAGCCAGAGGAAGAAGTAACACCAGAAGAAAAGCCTATGGGCTTAATGGCGAAAGGTTAGTATAATGGGATTTGATTGGCAAGCTTTTGCAGGTAGTTACTTAGAGGACTTATCTGAGGGCATAGATGATAGAATAAAAGAGGCTGAGGATTATAAGAAAGAGCAGAAAGCTTTAGCTGATCGTAACCTTCAGATGGTTAAACAACGTGACTCTAGAGCGCAAGAGGCTGCACGTATAGGAAGACAAGCTATATCATTAGGTGCAACTAAAGAGCAGGTAGTTGGTGCAATGTCTTCAGGCATGACTGGTATATCTCAGTTACGTGACAAGTTACAAACACTGCACACGCAACAAAAACTTCTACCCGGTCAAGAATTATCTCAAGAAGATATACAACTAGGCTTACAGATTCAGGGTATTGAGAATGTAGATCCTACTTTGATTGCGTTAGACTTAGAAGAACTAGCTAGAAGAACATATGGTGCTAAAGGTAAAGCTGCCTCTACCAAGTCTGTAACAGAAGCAGGTGAACCCAAAGATGACTTTATGAGAGAGTTGTTTGGGTTTGCAGCTAAAGACAGAGTTGATGAAAAGCTAGGTGCAAAGAAGTACTACGGTGATATGACTATCTCAGACATAAACTTTTTAGCACAACAGGGAGAGTACAACTCTTTACTACCTAACGTGACCATGAACTTTGCAGATCTAAAACCTTTTGATAGTCAGGCTAAGTATGACTTCGGAACAAATTTGTTAGATGTTATGAATACTGCTGTTAAAGCAGGACAGGCTGAGATAGACGCTGCAGGAAGTAGCCTGACTGGTGGTTCTCCTGAAGCTGCTGCAAAGAAAAGAAGACAAATACAGATGAATGCAGCCAACAACCACATTAGGTTCTACGCAGGGGAATACTTTGCAACAGGATTCTTTGATGATGAGGCTACTAAAAAGATGATTGTACAAGCCATGCAGGTTCCGGGAAAATCTGGGGCAGGAGAAGAATACCTAAAACTATTAATGGAAGAATATGGAATAGAAGTACCAGAAGAGGAGAAACCAACAGTTGATGAAGCAGCAGGAGTTGTCGGCGAAGCAATTAAAGAGGTCAAAGATGAAGCGAAAAAGACCCTTACAGCAACTGAAAAAGAAGCGTTATCAACAAAAGCTAGAATTAAAGAGAATGTGTATTACCAGATAGAAGGTGAAGACGGTAAAACGAAAGCTGTGAAAGGTGTACCACCAAGACCTACTAGAGAGTTCAGTAACTTGTTCTTCGGTGCAGGACTAGGCGGTGACACTATTGAAGAAATACTAGAAGGTAAGATACCTGTTCCTAAATACCTAAGACCAGCGCAATGGGATGAATTATTTGGAGACACACACAACCCTGATGGAAGCCCTAAACTATTAAAAGGTGAGTAATGAGCGCATTCGATGAATACATGAAAGATTTCTACACTGGTGAAACTAGTATTGCTACACCAATGATGGAAACCCCTGAGCCTCTTTTCACAGGGGATAGTCTTAGTAAAGATGAATTAAAACAACGTCAATACCTGCAACCTATACGTGACTACATGATTGAGCGTAAAGGCGTAGACTACAAAGATATAAAAGATGAAAAAGTTGTAGATGATTTTGTACAACACATGCGTTACTTCAACGCTAACACAATCTCCACAGCTAATGAAGCTAGGTTTGTAAGCAAAGCAAACGAGAACACAAAGAATAAAGCAAGACGTGCTTACGAAATATATGACAATCTAGGTCATGTGTTTATGAATGATGGGGCGCTGGGCGCAGCAGATGGTGTAAAGGATTATATCTTTGCTGCTGCTAAAGATCCTACAAACTATCTAGGTTTGGTCACTGGTGGTATTGCACGTGCAGGTGCAGCAGGTGTTACATTTGCAGGTAAACGTGCTGTAAAAGAGACAGTAAAGAGAGCCTACCAAGAGGCATATAAAAGTGGTGCTTCAAAGTCTGCTGCAAAGAAAGCTGGCATAGAGGCAGGAAAGATAGCTGCAAAAAGGGCTGTTTCAAAAGGTGCTACAAGTGAAGCAGCAGACAAAGCTGCAGGTGAAGTAACCAGACGTGTAACTCTAGAAAACCGTAGAGCGTTAGCTAGAAAAGCTGCAAAGGCTGAACAGGAAAAATTGTTTACTTCTGCAGGAACTAAGTCTCTATATGCTACAACAGCTATAGATTCTACCTTTGCTGTTCTTCAAGACATACAGGCACAGAAGACTTTGTTATCAGCAGGAGCGCAAGAAAAGTACAGCGTACTACAGACAGGCTTTTCTTCTTTGCTGGGTGGTGTAGCAGGTGCAGCGCAGCTAGGCTTTGGTAAGTTTAGGGGTGTATCTAATTTAGAAGTTGACGAAGACGTTGCACTAAAAGGTATAACAAACAGTATTATAGAAGACGTACAACCTATACTAGATAAACAGGCAACAAAAGAGGCAGCAGAGGCTATGATTGCTTCTGCTAAAGCTTGGAAAGAAAAAGCTGAGGCTGGTAAGAAACAGTTTGGTCAGATTATGCCAGCAGAACTAGTTAAGAATATGATATTTGGTGATGCGTGGGATGGAACACCACAAACAGTAGGTGGTATTGCTAAAGTTATGAAAGCAAATAACCTAAAGATTACCAGAAAGACAACGATCTCTGACTTGATGACTAACGTTGTACGTAACATGGATGACGATCTACTAGAGGAAATAAATGACCAGATAAAAGGCGCTGGTATTACCTTCGGTGATATGTCGGGCAACCAAGTACAACTAAGTCAGTTACTTGCAGGTAAGATAAGTGATGCAGGTGCTACCTTGAACGTGGCATCTCAGTTACGTAGAACACTAGACACCTCCATTGTTGCAGCACAAGATGCTATTAGTGATACTATGGATAGTGTCGTAGCAAAAGAAGCAGTGAAGGGTGAATTAAAAAGAGCAGAAAGCCTACGGTATGGGCAGTCTGTATGGAAGCGTATGCTTGTGTCATCTCCTGCTACTACAGCAGTAAACGTATTTGGATTTGGTCAGTTCTATATTGGTCAAACTATGGCTGATATACTTAACTCAGGACTTCTTGGTGCTAAAGGTTTGGGTCAGATGTACACGAACCCCAAAGAAGCAACTAGAACATTTCAACAGATGAGAGCGTACACTGCCATACAAGGGCAGAAGATGCGTAACTTGTTAGATCCATACACTACACACGATCAGTATATGAAGTTCTTGTCTAAGAATAAAGACATACAAAAGATACTATTTGAAACGTATGCTGGTGGTGTTGAAGCTACTGCAAAAAGATACAACATAAACCCTGATGGTTCTGTAGTCAAGGCAACAGAGGCTATAGCCAACGCATCAGCACAGATTACAGGTGTTCGTATTCAGGACAGCTTTACTAAGTCTCAAATGTTTATGACTGAGATGGACAAGTTCTTACGTCTTAAAAAAGGTAAGACACTTACCGAAGCCATGAATGATGAAACTATAGATATTGGTGAGGATGTAATTCAAGCTGCAATGGATAGTACACTCAAGTCTGTGTATGCAAAAGACTATACAACAAATGATCAACTACTAAATAGTGTAGCCAAACTAGTTGAAGGGGTTTCTAACACTCCAGGTTTTGGTTTCATTCTACCCTTTGGTAGATTTATGAACAACGTTGTAGCATCTGCATATCAATGGTCACCACTTGCAGGTTTCAGTGTAGTTAAAGACTTTGCTACTAGATCAGCTAGAGGTGGCAAGCAACTAACAGATCAAGAGGCTATGGGTAGATGGTTAGTAGGATCTTCAGCTTTAGGCTTAGCTGCAGCATACGATCAAGACAGACAAAGAAAAGGCTTAGGTGTATTTGAAGTAGATGCTGGTGGTGGTACTATTGTAGATGCAAAGAATACATTTCCGTTTTCTATATTCCTAGCTACAGGGCGTGCAGTTAATCTAGCAGTTAAAGGTCAGCCTGTTCCTAGAGAGTTATCAACTGAAGTTCTTACACAGCTTGCAGTAGGACAGGTAGCTAGAGATGTGCAGTTTGGTAACGACTTACTAAACGCTATGGATACTATATTTAACTTTGATGAAGGGCAACGTGGAGCGTCATCAGATGCATTCCTAAAAGCTACAGGTAATGTAGTCGCAGGTGTGACAAGACCTTTAGATGTAGTTAATAGACTAACTGGCTACGTCATGGGTAATGATGGAGCGAAAGATGTAAGACAAGCAGAAGGTATGAATATCTTTACCCAGTCTGCAACTAAATACATGGACAACATCTTAGAAAGTTTTGTTGACAAGACAGACGCTATAACAGGTGAACAGCTTAGAGTTGCAACACGTGAGGGCGAGGTCTATGACCCTGCACCACTAGCACGTATCTTTGGTTTAACTGTAAAGCCAAGTAGGACAGCCGTAGAAAAAGCTTACTCAATGACAGATATGTTTGCTTGGACTGCTAGTGAAAGAACTAAGATACCAGAGTACGACAAGGTGTTTAATAACTTCTTAGCGCCTATACTAGAACGAGAAATGCAGGTTCTTTTAGACAATAATACATTTAAGAATGAAAATGTAACTAACCAAAGAGGTATGATAAAAAAGAGGTTAAGAGAAGTAAAAAGAGAAGTACGTGACCATATAAGGACAGGACACTTAGGGGAAGAGGAGTCACGTTTAAGCTACGCAGCAAAGATTGAGGGCAAGCCTAAAGAAACTAAACGAGAAGCTATGAAGATGGCTAAGGAACAGTTTGGTATTGATGGTAAGGTTGAAGACATGAACTTCAGAGAGCTAGGTATAATATTAGAATACGTGGAATACCTAGAAGAAATGTATAGAGAAGCAGGTAAACTATAAAGGAGATGAACTATGAGAAAATACTTAAAGAGGCTATGGTGTGCCTTTAGAAATAAAAAGTGCAGTCCAACTTGTGACTGTGTATAAAAGAAGGGGCGCATTAAGCGCCCTTTTTATTTTGTATAGCTATGTCCTGCCCACATCTTACACTCAAGGAGCTTATCTCTAGCTTTCCTGCGTTGGCTATTGTCCTCAAGGTTATCTAGTAGGAACTTGTCTACTACTTTTATGGCAGTATTCAAGTCACTCTTGAATTGTTCACGCTTGGCCTCCATGTAATTTGTAGCTTCACGTTCCAGTTTTTGCATAACTAAATAAATCCTGTATGGCAAGTTGTACCTGCTCTTGTTTTGGTTTCTGTTCTTTTTTAACTTTAGGTTCTAATACAATAGAACAGGTGTTTAATATATCTTTAGCCTGTTCTATACTTATCTTAAACCATTCACCTCTCTGTTCTTCAGCTATCTTAGCTGCTGCTTTATGTGCTTGGGCTTCTGCTTTACGTCTGTTGTTTGTTACAACAGCATGTTCTAGTGAGTAATCTCTAAAAGGACTGCTAGTCTGATAGCCGTTACATCTATCATCAGCATCAATAGCCATGCCTATCTTGACCCACTCAGGCCAAGCAGGATTAGTTATAGCATACACGTATCCCTCTTTAATAGAGTCTAACTTGTACGTACCATCAAAGGCTGCATCAATAAACGTTTTGTATCTTCCAGGTTTGTGTAAGGGGTGTTTAGTTGATATAAGTACACCATTAACCCACATCCTGTTTTTATTTCTATTCTGTGCAGTCTTAGCGTACTCAGAATAACAGGATTTACACCATTTAAAACCATGTTTTTTACCTGAAGCTATCCAGTTATCTCCTGCTTTTAATTCTACTCCGCATTTTTTACAACAATCCATACTATACCTCCTGTGGTATTTGTGTACACCATACCCAATATTTTGCTTCCCACATATAATCAGGTCTAGTAGCCTCCAAATATTCACTACGTACAGCCGCAGCCACATTACATTTTTCTATACTCTCATATAAAATATTGTCGCTCATAACCATTGGCTCTCCGTTAAACATAAAGAGTGCTACTAAAATCCAAGCCATATTTATTCCTTTACTTCATAATATTGATCAACTTTATTGTTGACCCAAGGTTCAATATACTTCTCTGCTACACTGAATGTACCAAAGAAAACTATTATTGCTGTTGCTATTACGTCCATATTTAACTCCTATGTTATATCGACTACTTCACACACGTCACCAGTACAAGCAAACGTTTGACTGGACTTAGTGTTATCTTCTTGTTCATACTCTGAAAGCCTGTTCCAGTCAATCTTCTCTGGCATACACGACAGTAGATATTCATAGTCATGCTTACCACAGTCTTGATAAGGTGCTTGCTGATAGGTATGGTCTGAATGTGGTAAAAATGAAACACCTGACATTTCATCAAAGTGTTTATAAACGAACGCTCCCACATCTAACCATTCGTCATCTCGTACTGATATTGTTACGCTAGGTTTATGTTCACACCAATAGCGTTGGTACATGAGCCAAGTCTCTAGCTGTTCAATAGCAGTCATATCGTTACGTGTTATCGCCATCTCTGGTGATTTGACAGGGAAGCTAAACACAGTTGTAGTGTCACCCTTAAATACACAAGGCTCATTAGGAACCTTCTGATCTATCATAAACTGTGTAAGGGGATCTTTATTATCACCTCGTACAGTACGGATATAATATGGAGAGTGACGAGCGTGTATACCACTGGCACTGTCAACGAGTTGTGAGACAGTACCCGAAGGCTTGACGCAGGTAATAGCAGTAGACTGAGGTATACCAAGCAGAGAAGCGTATTCATCGTTAACGCCCACAGCGACATTTCGTAATTCATCTAGTACTCCTGCAAGTTTATTATTAACTGTAGTCATCAATGGGTTATCCATGATGCCTGTCAGAGACACACCAAGCAATCTCTCTTCTTCAGTATTACGTTGCCACACTTTCCGCAAGTATGGAAACTTTGTGTACGAGCTTTGGACTGTCCCAAGTATTGTGGCGAGTTTGACTTTACGCTCCAAGTCTTTAATCGTATCAGTGGCACGTACCACAACCTCCGTAAGATTGCAAAACTGATACGGCCTAAGTATGATCTCACTGCAGGGGTTGGTTCCGAATTGCCAGTCAGGGTCACGTCTACCGTACTTGGCTGCTTGTTCTTTAGATGCTTCACGATTAAAGATACCTCTCTCACCTGACTTACTCTCTACCAACGCAGTCCACTCACGCATGAATGTTTCTATGTCGGGCTTCTCTGTGTAGGACACACTGTTATTAGCCAAGGCTCTATGCGGTGCTGTCTCCCACCACTGTCCTGACTTAGCGTGACGCATACGATCATCACTAAGGTTAGACAGAGAGATCATAGCACTACGTCTGACGCCACCCACCACAACTATCTGTCCAATGAAGCACATCAAGTCATGGCATTCCATAGAGGTAAGCTTACGTCCTTGTGCATGTTTGAATGTGTTGACTGAGAAGTTAAACAACTCAACAAGAGGAGCAGGGCCACTGGCTCTACCACCAAACGTCTTGAGCCTAGCACCTGCAGGGCGTACACGTGACACATCCCACTTAGGTATCTCACCTGCCCATAGCAACGCTAGTAGTTGTCTGAACGACTTAGCCCAACCTTCTTTGCTGTCCTTGACTACGATGGTAGTCTCACTGTCAAACAACTCAGGTACTTCAGGTAGCTGCTGCACAAACTGACGCTCTACACTGAAGCCTACACCAGTACCACACAGTAGTATAAACATAGCTTCATCGAATGACTTAGGGTCATCTACTGGGAGATAGCTACAGTTGTACCCTGCTGTGTTATCTCTTTCCAACGCAGGACCACTAGTCATCATGGCTCTCATGCTTGGCATAACATCTAAGCTAAGTATAGCTTGTTCTATTTTATTAACCCATGAGTCGTTGCCTAGCTTTGGACGTACCACGTTATCCACGTAGCGTCCTACTGTCTCAGCCCATGACTCACGCCCTTTACCATCTACATACTTAGCGTAACGTGACTGGTGTATAAAACTTTGATAGTCTGTCGGTAGTAAGTTACTCATCTAATCCTCCGTTGTTCCAAGGGTAGCATGGAACGATGCTTTGTTTACAATACTTCTTGTTATCTACCAGTAACACTGGCAATACTACTATTACAAATACACAAAAAAGAAAAGGCCATATCAAACCTTTCATATCACAGTAGTTCATTTATAAAACCTCAAATATATAATCATTACAATTAACCAAAACAATATGGTTGCAGCCATGTATATGTCTGTCATATCAGTCATCTGTTATCCCCACTCCCCTTTATAGTTCCTCTTTCTTGTCTACTCTTTAACTTAGCTAGGTTTTTCAACGCCACCTCTGCCATGTCTATATCTAGGTCACGACACAGTGCAGCAATATACCACAGCACATCACCAATCTCTGCTGCTATGTCTTCCTTGTTGAACGTATCATCACGTAGCCACTTCTTAACCTTACCTTGTACCTCACCTGCCTCATTACCCAAGCCTAATGCAGGGTAAATGATAGGATCAGTATAGATAGCAGTCTTCACTGCCTCCTGTTGGTAGTATCCCATGTCCATGATAGGTGATTGCATATCTGCAAAGTGATCTATGTCTTCCTGTGTAATCATTGTCTCTCCTTCACAACTAAATTGTTTATTTTTATGTCATCTACATCGTGCATAACATTATTTACTAGGTCATGCACATCTTCTCTATGGCTTTCTTCGTGAGCAGATAAGAAGTTATTGTCCTCATCTACTTCCATCACATACGTGACACTAAACTTACGTATCATTTGTGCTTCTCTTTGTATACCTCTATGAGTTTGTTCAAGTACCATTGTGCTTTTTGTAAATCCTCTAAGCCTCCCTTGTAATCATACCTCCATACGTACTTCAGTATGTTGCCTTGTAGGTAGCCTTCTTTGTTATGGTTAGTTGCAGCAAGGATAGCGTCAATACATTCTATACCTGCTTGGTTGTAATGCGGTGGGCTGTTTACTAAGTCAGTCATGCTTCTCCTAACGTCTTTGTCCACTTGGTTAATTTAATTACGTTACCATCTGTGGTATAATCGTTTTCTTTCTCGACTGCAAGCACTGAATCTCGATATGCTTTTGGGAACATCTCTTTTAGTAGCTTATGTCTAGCGTCATCAAAATACTCACCAAGTTCAGGGTATTCTTCTAGTACCTCTGAAGCAGCAGCCATAGTTAGTGCATAGTCCATAGCGTTACGCATAGCTAGAGGATGCTGACCTTCTCCAAAGATTAATCCTGTCTTTAGTATACCTGTCCATGCACCATCTTCATCTAGGTCAGGACTGACGATAATAGCTATCTCACCGTCTTTTACTTCATAAGCCATTAGGCTCTCCTTTTAACTACGACACGCTGCACTTTCATGCGGTTGCCTTTTTCTATTATCCACCCTTCAGGTATTACACGATGCGCCCACTTAAAGTTTTTCTGGTCACACCAGTCACAGTACCTAGACTTGGCTCCTTTATATAATCTTTGTTTAGCGTTGCTGAATACAAACCTGATGTCTAGCTTTGGGTGCTGTCTCTGTATCTCTATATGTTTGCGTCTATCTGCTGCACTAAATATTCCTTTGGTTTCTATTATGATACCGTTGTCTAACTCAAAGTCAGGAGTGTATGTACGATAGCGTAAGTCTTCCCACTCTATCTTTATCTTCTCATACTCTACTGTCTTTTGTCTTGTCTTTAAAAAAGAAGCGGCCTCTTGTTCAAGGCCACTCCTGTATAACCTTTTGTTATGTCTACGCTGCACGTCCATCGCCTATTAAAACGTAGTCAACTTGGGGTGGGTTCTTAGCTTTAGATACCCTTGAAGGTAGTGTCTTTAAACTATCCCAACACTTATGTTTGAAGCTACAAAATCTACAGGAACTATTGAGTACCAAGTTACCAGATGCTTTCTTGTAGAACGTTTCAGGTACAGGTTTAAAACATCTTTCAAACGGCTCATCTTTCTCAATGTAATTTACCGTTTCCTGGATATCTTCTATTACCTTCTCAGAGTCAACCTCCGAAGCACTGACATACTTAAACTCACCGTTTCCTTTGTTGACCACCCACCAGCCACCTACTTCCTTTCCTGCAGCCTTAGAATAGCCTACTAATTGTGGTATATAACCGAAGCCATCACCCTTCTGTAGGGTATCAAATGATTCAAACTTGTTAGTGTATGACCAAGGTGATGCAGACTTAACATCATCTATCTTACCATCCATTTCCATGTCGTACTCACCCTTAATCTCCTGTCCATCAGGCAGTGTGAGTGTGACACTATCGTTGTCTTTAAACTCAGCACCTGCTGCACGTAGTAATCCTTTGAATACAGCTTCAACTAGATCACCTAGTATCATGTTCATAAGGAAGTGTGGAGGCATGG
>VTLG01013943.1_pt1 | contig 26322 bp, 41 predicted proteins | sample 4694571 | NCBI WGS metagenome assembly VTLG01 (sample SAMN12604809, study PRJNA352737) | marine metagenome | biome: ENVO:00000447; feature: ENVO:00000209|ENVO:00000569|ENVO:01000036; material: ENVO:00002151; isolation source: viral sequences binned using virsorter ...
CAAAAGTTGCTATAGTTGTTGTTGCTGAATGAGGACAAGTTATTACTCTTTCAAATGTATCTATTATTCCTGTTGTAGTTACTGTATTTGTAGAACCTCTTAAAGCTCCGTTTACTACTACTGACTCTGTAATTGTTGTTACTAAATCTGCCATAATTTTTATTTATTTTTTAATATTGTTAAAATTGTATTTATTTTTTCTTTTAGTTCTTCCATATTTTCAGCGTTCTTTTCGTGATGCTTAGAGAACGTATCTTTAACTTCACGAATACTAAAAAAGAAGAAGTTGTATAGAGCATAAAAACAACCCAAAAGCAATACTACATTCAGACCATAACTCTCTATTAATTTTAAAACTTCTTCCATTATATTTTTATTCGGATAGTTGGAGGTATTATCTGTATCTCTACTTTTCCTATTTTAATCTTATTTAATTTCTTTATATATTCAACCATTAGAATCCTGAACCTCTTGTTTGCGGATTAGGAACGCCACACGCATTGAAGTCGTTTTGTACTAATACGCCTATATTAAATACCCAACCTACGCAAAGATTATCAAATCTCTCTTGGAATGGTTCTATATTAAATTGACCTTCAGTAAAGTATAATGGAAAATTTATATCATTCGTTCCTGAAGGCACGCCATCATTTGAATACATCGACTGCTCTCTTGAGTGCCTAAGCATACTGATAAAATCTGTTGCTATTTGCAGCATCTCACTATAAACGCTTTGTTCATCTGTTAAAGGTTTGTATAACTTATCGAAATTAGTTGCTTCATTCCTTCCTGCTGATTCTCTATTTTCTGTCCAATCACTTTCTTGTCCTGTCATTGACATAACAAAGATTTGAAAGTTATAAGTTAATGTAGAATCTCCTGTGGTTACTGATGTTGGATTTATATGTAATAAAGGAAATTTAGTATTCTTTTCTAAATCTATTTCCCAAATATCTCCAACTGAAGTGGTATGTATTCCATAGTGTTTCTCTGCCATTAAAAGCAAAGTATTTATTACATTATTGTATGTCTTATTTCTGACCATCTGTTTGTACTTTATTTTGTGAGTTTAAATCTGTTTCATAACTTAACCAAGTTAGGCACTCTAATAAACTCAAATTTGTTATACTTCCTAATTTACTAAGGTCTTGATTGCAGAGCCTGTGCATTACGCCAAACCAACCCCACTTTTCTGCGAAGCTTTCTGATGCAATTGCGTTTTCATTTCCTTCATCTGTTCCGTCAAACACAATGGCAAAGTCTTTAACAATACGTTGGCGAAACTCCAAAAAAAAACTAGAGTTGCTTGAACTTGTTCCGCAGGCATCTTCTTCATTATCTCTGCCCTTATTTTAATTTTACCATCGTAAGCTTCTATTATATATATATCGTTTTTCTTTTCTACAACAGGTCTAAATAAAATAGCCATTAATTCAGGTAAGTGTTTATCTATTCCTAATTTAATAAAAGTTTCAATATCTGCATATTCACCAAGAGTAATTTCGTCAAGGTCTGGATGAAAACCATATTCAATTCCTTCTACTTCTATAATTTTTTTTAACTCAGTATTTTCTTTACTTTGTATTCTTGATATTTCTCCCATAATAATAGCAATATCTTTTATACTCAAAACATTAATTAATTTTTTAGGTATATTAGATAATTCTGCAATTGTATTTAGAGCTTCTTTGCTTTTTCCTTCTTTATTAAAATCTATCAATCTTAACCAACTCTCTAAAGTAACATCTGACCAACTCTCAATTACTTTGTAAGTTTTAGTTTTTTTGTCTTTGTTTATTTTGACCTTCATAATATATAATGTAAAAAGTTAGTATTTAGTTTAAAGTTTGTATATTCGCCATCATTTCTTTTAGTTTCCATTTTGTCGTAAGGGGGTAGTCGTAATTGGCTACCCTTTTCTATTGCACAAAATACCTACCTGCATTAGGATTATCTAAGTGATATATAACATTATATCTCACTCCATCAATACTGTGATTGTAAGCATCTACATATAACTTAGAACCCTTATCTGCATATACATAATTGTTAAGCTCTTTAGCTATATTAGTAGACTCAGGAGATATTACTAACTCAAAATCTTGCATTCTTGTTACACCACTTTCAATAGTTCCTTTTTTTACAGGTCTTATATTAACTCCTAGATGTCTTAAATCCGCTATTAGTCTAGGTTCTGCGCTATCTGCAATAATAAGCTTATTACCCACTTTGTCTAACACTATCTTTGCTAACTCGTGAGACTTTAATCCATTCTGATAGATATGCTCTTTTAAATATATCTTCATTTTCTTTTTATCAATAGCTACTTCTGTTAGTGAGTCAGGGTCTACTGAGAATCCAAAATCCATTCCACAACTAGTCTGCAATCCATCAGGATTAAATTCTCCTATACTCCAATTAGTAAATACAACCCCTTCTGCTTTGTCTAGCCAACCTCCTAATATCTTGTGATTATATTTCTTAAAGTTATTATGCTTTATACTCTTAATACGCTCTAAGAAGCTCGCAGAGAGATTATCTTTATTGTCTAGGTATGTACTGTGGATATAGCATACATTGTCTTTAACGCCATTAAAACCTGCTTCTACGCCTTTGCTTTCAAAGAATCTTCTATATATCCAATGCTCTTTAGTAACTGGATTAAGTATAAGTATGATTCTATTCTGTATATTCTTTTCTCTAATACTTAAATCAATAGTATCGAATATATCTTCGTCTATTAATTCTTCTGCTTCATCTAATACCCAACAGCTTATTCCTTGTAATGACTTTAGACTTGCAGTCTGATTTCCTGCTGAAGTCTTGATACCTCTAAATAGTATGTCAGATTGATTGCCTAAGTTTAATACCTCAGCTTTGTTTACGCTAAATATATTCTCAAATCCTAATAAGCTTATCTTTTCTAAGAACTCAGGAATGATTGATAAGTGAGCAGATACCATTGTATATCTTGTAAATAAGACTCTTATGTTTTTAGACATTGTTAGCAAAGTCAGAAATACAGTAACAGCAAAAGACTTTCCAGAACCTCTACCTCCTGTTATAATAAAATAACGAGCATCAGATTCAAATAAAGGATTGTATTTTTCGTTAAGATTCAGTTTTTACAAAGTTTATTAAAGGCATATTAATACTATCATCATTAGTGGTTACATCTACCCTCTGCTGAGGTTTCCCATAAAAATACTCAAAGAATAATTTAACTGCCCATTGTTCTTTTTTATCTAATCCTTGTTCTAAGGACTTTAATGCCTTACTATTCATAGGAGTCAAATGCTCTATTAACTTTTGCTCTTCTGCTTTACCTTTGCGACCTGCTCCTTTTCTAGCCCCTCCGTTATTTATTCTTTTATCCATAATTGAAAAAGATTGATTATTCAATCCTTATTATATAATGTAAATTATTCGTATTCATTTGGTAGCATTAGTCTTATATTCAATTCACTTAACGCCCATATTCTTATTTGCTCTGCATATATTTCGAATGCTTTAGTGTCCATTGTAGCTGTACTATTGATTACTTGTAGACCTACTTTATTGTTATTTACTTCTATGCTTTGCCACTCACTTGCAAACTTTACTTTAAGTATATCGTGGATTTCATTTGGGTAGTAGCCTAATTCTTCTGATAGTGTTTGTACTATACATTTCCAATAATAATTATTTTGCATAATTGACCTGTTATTCCGTTGCTTTTTTACATCTACTATATAATCATTACCTAATTCTTTTAAGTAATTAATTAGCATTTGCTTATCTCTACTATCTTTTATTACAAACTTCATTAATCAAATGGTTCGTTAATACCTCTTTCTCCTACTAGCTTTTCTTTTGCTCCTGCCCATAGCTTATCTCTATTCTTACTTAATGATGGCTCTGTACGCCTTAATGTAGGTATGCCTTCTTCAGGCTCACTATCCATCCACTTACCACAACTACATTGAGCTTCTTTACAAACCCATTTTCCATCTCTATAAACAATAGTAGCTTTGCTTACTTCTTTAGATTCTTTTCCACATTCGCAAGTATATAATGCCATCTTATTGTATTATAGTTAAATCTCTATCGTCTTTTTTAGCTAGACTTATAATCCTTTTAAATATTTTCTTTCTTTCTAAATTACTTTGACACCAAATAAATTGAGTTTCATACATTCCATCTAACTCTAACTTAATTCCAAATCTAGTACCTTTATTTTTACTTTCTTTATAGCCGTACCTTTTAACTACTTGTTTCCAACTAACGAGTTCTATAGTGTCTTTAGTTATCATTTTGCTAATCCTCCTGTTTTTGTTTTATCTTCTTCGTGCAACTTATCTAATTCAAAGTGTAAAACATTAATAGCTTTTCTTATATCTTGTGCTGTAGAATTTCCTTCTTTTTTACCTGCCCTTAATATATACTGAACAGCCTGAGCCGTCCAAGGACTAAGGTCAAAATCATCTACTATATTCTTAGCTGAGTATTTATGTATTTTACCTATGTAATAATGAGGTTCTGTTTCTTCTTTATAATCTATTGGCATTGTCAAAGTTTTTTATATTGTTTTTTAATTTATTGTTTTCGTATTTACGCCTTTTACTTTCTACTATTGTTAAGCATATTGTCAATACTATTGCAAATATAGCTATACTTAAAAATATTATATTCATAGTTTTTCTATTAATTTAAGCATTTGCTGAGGAGTATATATTCTAGCATCTCCGTCATAATTAGCATATACGCTAGTAAAATTGTCATCTTCGTAAGTCCAAAGGCTTCTTACATTATTTTTAATATGCTGTTTTAATATAGCCTTTATTCCTTTATAAGTTCTTTTAGTATTCATTGTATTTTTCATATAGTTTTTTTATTCCATCATAACAAGCAGAGATACAAGAACCGCAATTAGTTCCTGTATTATAATTAGTATGATGTATTGTGTTATATATCTCTATCATTTTCTTTTTTGCTGCTACATCTTTTGCCCTTCCTGTTTTTAAGTCTGGCCAAAGGTTTGTTATTTCATCTATTATATCTTGTGGTAAATCTTCAGGAGTTTCTATCTCAGTTGTTTTATCCCAATACTTCTGAGGACAAGCGAGAGGAGCTAATCTTGCTTTAATCTTCATAAAACACTTACAGACCTTACATTGTCCTAAAGTTTTTGAATAATAAATACACTCTTTACATATCTTTATCCTATCCTGATATACTTCTTCTTTGACAAAGAACTTCATTGTCTTTTAGTTTTATATTTAATAGGCAGAGGTTGTTCAAAACCGAACTGCATAAAAAACGAGTTCTTCTTATCAGGATTATACATTTTAATTTTCGTCATTCAACTTCTTTTTTAACAACTCCCTTACTTTGTCTATTGTACTAAATAAACTATTCCTACTTATCTTTGTTTTCTCAGCGAGTGAGTCTAGCGTATTTCCCTCATAATAATACAACTCAAAAATCTTTTGGTCGTACCAATTAAAATTCTTATCTAAAGTATGGTCTATGAGTTCTAATTTTTGCCATCTATTATCTGTTTCTTCATTAGGAATGTTCTGTATAGTCTTATTAATATTAGCATCAAAGTATTGATTATCATCACTATAAGTACAACCACCACTATAAATAGAGCTGTCAATATGAGTATAATACTTTCTATATTTATAATAGTACGCATTATTTTTACAAGTTAAAGCTCTTCTAATATATACTGCTCCATATCTGATTATTCCTTTTTCGCCATCTTTAGTCCATATTTTTTTTAATACTGTTGGATTCATACTAAGAAAATAATACATTAATTCTTGTACTACTTCGTCTATTTCATTCTTATCTGCTGTTAAGCCATAAGTCATTTTTTTAAACTTATCTGACAGCTTTGATATTTCAAAATAAATATCAGTCATTAACAGGTTCTAATGTTTCAATTTTCTCTACTAATTCTGCTAACATATCAGCTAAAACAACCTTATAAGCTCTTACTTTTGAGCCATTAGACTTTGTTTCTACGCCTGCAAAAAAGCCATTAGTCATAACAGAAAGATTAATAGGAATTATCATCAGCCAATCCCAATAATTGTTCTCCTTTAATCCTTTTCCGTAATTGTTATGGTATTCCAAGACTATTTCTAATACTTCTAAATAATTATCGTATCTTGACTTTGTGCTTACTTCTTTTGCAAACTCAGCACACATTAATATATACTTATCTACCGCTTGCTTATGTTCTTCGTTAGCATAAATTGGTCTTGTCATACGTCAAAGTTAATAAAAAAGTTACTCTAATTCTTTTTCTTTTTTTAAGTTTTTAACAATCTCTTTGTAATAACTTATCTTCTCTTCATAATCTGCCCTAGACATTTTTAAAGTATTCCTAGATTTGAACTGTATTTCTTCTGCTGTACCTTCTCCATATTTAGAGTCCAAATGAAGTCCGAACCGATACTGTTCTCCTTGACCAAAAAGATTATCAGCAGGAGACTGCGGCTGTACGTTAGTCTCACACCAACGAGTCGCTAGTCTTTTTCTTGACATAAAATGTCCTGCGTGCATACTCTTATAATGATATACTCTTCCTGATGTAAAACATTGTACCATTCCATACTCGTTAGAATCTCTAAGTCTTATATAAAGACTAAACCATTTATCCAGTTCTTTTTTTAATTTACTGATTGACTTCATAACCTAACTCTGACCTCCATTTGTCTTGAATAATACCTTTGCGAGAATTATATACTTGCCCTCTAAACTCAGGACTTTCTTCTTGTATCTTTGCTCTCATTCTTCTAATAGTCTCAGGATTAGTCAATTGACTTTGAGCAAACATTCCAAGCAAATCTCTTGCAGACATCTCGTCAATATTTTTATTCTTCCTGCTTAATTCTTCAGACCAATAATTAGCCATTAATCTACTATCGCTATCTTTTAAAGTAGGATATTTTATTAGTAGGTTTTTTATTACTTCTTTTGTTTTCATTTCTTATAGTTTATAATTCGTCTTCAAATTTAGTACAAAAATATGCTTCTAATACACATAATAAAACAAGTATTAAATATATGATTGTTAATATCTTCATTTTAACTCTCTTATTATCCACATAATTATAGCAGTTATGATTACCCACCCTATCATTTTAATAATTTTTTTGGTTCTTGATAATATGGTACATTTTTTATCTTTAAAGTTTCTGTTTGATAAGTCGCATCATCTATTACTTTTTTATGCGTATAAACCCATTTGTAAAAAGTTCTAATATTTAAAAATGGCTCATCTTTTCCAAATCTTACTCCGATATGAAACGCATCTACTATCTGATTGAAAGTCATTTTACCGAACCTTCTTTCTCTTATTAAATCGGTTGCGAATATTTTACTAAGACTTGCCATAGTTTGAGGGTCTGATTTGTGTCCTATTTCTACTGAAGTTTTAGCAATCAAATCCAATACTTTCTCAGTTAATTCTTTTATATCTTCTTGGTATAGTGGTTTCATATTTCAATATCTTTTAATTCAGGCTCAGGATTTTCTTCATTAAACGCACTTTCACACTCATCACAACAAAATATTTCGCCTTTATCTATATCTATATATGCAAAACAATATAAACATTCATCATCTTCTACTGTAATTATTTCTTTTGGATATAAAGGTATAATTTTCATATTAATTTTTTAGCTTCTTGCCAAGCATTTATTTGAGCATCTAGCTTTGACATTGTTGGTTTTGGTTTGTTCCATTTAGTTTCATTTTTCGCCCAACGCAATAATCGTAATTTTATTTCAAATGTAGATTGTTTTTGGTATCTCATTTTCTTTTTTCCTTCAGTCCAATAGTTAATAAAGTCCTCTAACATACTTTTAGGATAATCAAAAGTCATAACCTCAGAAATAAATTTTTCCTTTATAGATATATTATTACTTGTAGTATTATTACTTGTATTATTTACTTTGCCTTTTTTGTCAATAGGGCTATCTACTTTTTTGTCAATACCTATAATCCTTTTTGTAATTTCTTTATTCTTATTACGTTCTATTTGTATTGTTATAAATCCTAACTTACTTAAATCTGAAAGCCATCTTGATACAGTATTTTTACTTACTCCATACAGTTTAGCAAAGTAATTATTACTTGCGTAGCAATACCCTAACTTATTACTTAATGCTGTAATCTCTCCATATAAAAGTTTAGCATTAGGTTTTAAGCTAGAGTATCTTACTTTTGCAGGTATTATAGCATAGTAGTTAGGCTTCTCCGTCATAAAACATTAATATTATAGTTACAATCTGTGAGGGCTAACTTACATAAATCTAATTGATTAGAAAAATCTCTATAAGATACTTTTATATCTACTTTAACTTTTCCTGATTTTACTCTTATAGTTGTTTGAGGATTTGCACTATGACTGACTCCTGCTAGCCTTAAAAATTCTCTTAGATGATACTTGTCTATAAAAGTCCTTTTAGCTCCCTGGATGTCGTTATATGCGTTATAAATCTTATTAAACATATCTCTATATTTTGGAAAAGACCTATAATTAGATTTGTGCATCTTCATATAATAATTGATAAGAGTTCTATCTCTATTAATTCCTGAAGATATTATATCAAAATGAGTATTGTCTACCATTTTTGAAACTACGCTTACGACCATTCTAGGTATCTGTAATTCTTGTCTACGACTTTTGTCTGCTAAAGAACCTTCAGGCAATTCTAACATATTTGTAGTCATTTGACAAAGAGTCTTGAAGTTTAGTTCTTGTTCCATATTAGAAAGGTAAATCGTCAGAAGACTTGTTAGTGATTTCAGATACTTTATTTGGTTGTTTTGGAGCTTCTTGCATTACCCAATCTGTAAACTTCTGAGCAACTTTTATAACATCTTCTACACTACAACCCTCATTACAGAAATCAACTGCTGCTTTTAAGCTAGACTGCTTTACAATCATTTTCTGTACATTATCATCTTTTTTAAATCCACCTCCTCCAAAAGATTGAGGCTTTTGATATACAGGTTTTACTTTTGGAAAATTACCTCCTATAAATTCGTATTCAGTTTCTTTACCTACTACAAACTTATCTTGTTCTCTAGTTTTAGAAGAATATTCTCCGACATCTCCATTCTCAAAACCTATCTCGTTTTTATACATTAATCCGAACTTACCCTCCCAAGTTCCGTTAGGCTGTGCTGATGCTACTTTACTTTTTTTAATCATTTTAATATAGTTTTATTTTTTACTAATTTCTAGGTATTAGTATTAACCTCATATTTTCTGTTTGTAAAAACCATTCTGGCAAAGATATATTTATTTCTTTAACATCTTCAGAATAGACATTTATGTCTTTTGAACTATTTATTGTTATTATCTTTTTAGGTATCCAAGTATTCCACTTTTTATTCCTATCTATAAATTCTATACATATAGCTTTAGGAGTCGTAGCTGCAATTTTAGACATTGGATAACCTTCTATTATTATTCTGTCTTTAAATTCCATAGCTCTTGAATATATTAGTTTTAGCAGGATATTTCCAAGCATCATACTCTACTCTTATTTGCATAAATAAATTAACAACCTGTTCTTCAGTCATTGCATTTAATAAGCTTTCTCTGCTTTCAGGACTTAAATTATATATGACAGCAAATAAATCACTAGTACATTTATTTAAAAATATAGGGCTTTCTTGTAATACATCTAATATAGATATGATACATTCCTGTTTATTTATTGCTTCTTTCATTGTAAATTGATAAATCATTGTTTCCATTTTCTTTTTTTATTGATTAATAATTATTGTTGTAAATCCCATATTCTAGACCATTTTTCTTTTCCTAACCAATTATAAGCAGGTCTAAATTCTGGGCTTTCTTTATCTATTTTAAATTTATAAGGGTCTATAGTATTTTCTTTTTTATAATCTTCAAATAATTGGTTTCCTTCATAATCAAACTCAAAGTCTAAATCTCCATTAGTTAATTTATAATGAGGGTCGCATATTTCTTTATTATCTATCTCTAACCAATAATGAGTACCATAGTCTATATGTTTTCCTTCTATTATTTTGGTTCTTAATTTTTCGGCTTTTTTTAGCTTTAACCAAGTCATATAACAAGTAAACCAACACCTATTAGCGTATTCGTATATTTTACCTTTTTCTATTAAGGTGTTTATTTTTTTATGTAATTCAGATTTCATTTCTTTTTGTTTTAATTTATTTCGTTTTATTTATAGTTAATTAAAATATTAAGCTGTGGGGTTTCTCACGATTTGGGGTTCTTACTTATACTACCCTTTGAGTTCATCACCACCTTTCTATTGGGCTTTGACTTTTATAAGTTTATTCAGATATGAGCCTTTCCAATCTTCTTCTAAACTTCAACTTAATATTTCAATGAACTAATTATGGTACAAAGATATAAACTTTTTAATTACTCACAAACTTTTTAACACTTTTTTTCACAAAAATATGCTTTTACTCTAGTAAAATAATTTAAAAATTTATAAATTAATCAGTAAAATGATAAGAATTATGAGCATATATAAGACAAATATGCGTATAGATTCGCCTTTTTTCATAAAGGCATTAAGATATTTATAGGAGTTTTGCCATTATTTGCTACAATTCCTACCCCTACGGCTGGTCTTTTGCCGTATTTTGCATAAGCCATAGCATAGCTTTTATGATTGATTCCGCAACCTACCTGCATTCCAAATACCCTGAAACGCTTACCGACATAGTGTTCGCAGTATGCTTGTGTATGCAGATGTCCTTGAACAGTATTCATCATATCTGCTCTACATTTTGTTCTCGCAGTACCTCCTTCTCCGTGTATATATTGCACTCCATCAGCTTCGTATCTTTCGACAAAGTTCCAATTAGGTACTTCTAACACTTCTTTATAAGACTTAATCCACTTACTAGGTATTGAGGAAGTTTGTGCTTTACGCATTATGATTCTATCGTGGTTGCCGATAATTACAGTAGCCATCGGAAATGCGTTACGCCATCTAGCAATTCTTTTAATAGCTAATTCTAGCTCGTCTAAGCCACCCAATCCATCTGCTGAGGACTCGTGGTAGCTTGAATAGTGATTGTCGATTACATCGCCTATAAACACCACCTCCGTACAATTATACTCATAGTATTTATCTATACAAAACTGAAGGTATGAATCTAAGCAGAATGGTTCGTGAAGGTCTCCGATAACTAGAACATTTCTAGTCTCGGATTCCCTCATCTTTTTTAGTGCCACTATTTCGTGTGGCTTTAATCTAAATCTGTTACTTTGATTCTTTTCCAAAATCAGCAGCAGATTGTCCTAATAACATAGCTAAGCAAGAATACCATATCTTTGATACTGCATCTTCGTCAGCTCCAATAGCTCCTGCTATTAAAGGTATAACAATAGATGATATACCTAGCCATACTTTTTTAGACTTTAAAAGTTTCATTAAAATAAACTGTTTCATAATTATAATTATTGGTTAATATTCAAATTTAGTGGCTTAATATAGCCAAATTACATCTTCATCTTTATTGTTATCAACATCACAATGTATAAAAGTCTTAGCGATTCCAAACCTAGTAATCCCAACTTGCATTAAAGCATTTAGTATTATGTATCTTTCTCTACTACCATTATATCCTATATCAACTGCAAGCCCTTTTTTATGGCTGCTACCAATTCGAGCCTGAATAACTTTGTCATTGTGATATGCTGTTCTATATCCTGAATTTATTCTAAAAGGAATACCTGCTATACCTCTTGCTGTATCTAATCTTCTTAGAAAGTCCATATCCATTCTATATCCTGAACCAACTTCATCAGGGCTGTCAAATTCGCTAAGTGTAAAATAAGTTAAGTCCAAATTATGAGTACCAGACTTTGTAGACTTTAACCCCATTAGCAGTTTCGCAAGCCAACTCTCTACGAATTTCAGGAGCTTTTTCATTAGTCTTTAAGTATTTAGGGTTTTTTGAGTTAAGCTTTCTTTTCTTAGGCATCTTTATTAAATTTTAAAAACTTGTAAATGGTAAACGCTATCGCTAGTGTTAATGATACGAATGTCAGGATTTCATTACAATCAGTAATACTGAATCCTATTGCCGTGCTATTTGCTACGGCTACTTGTACTGTGTCTTTTACGTTGTCCATTTTTAGTATTTTTATCTAAATATGATTTCAATTTAGTTATGTTAATTGTTTTCGGTTTGTAGTATTTCTTCATTATGAGTAGTCAGAAGCGTTTAAAAAGTTTCTCAATGTAAGTTCAGTTCCCTGTCTTGGAGTTTCTAAATTCATACCATTATAGTACGCATTAGGGTCTGGCTGCACATCAGCTCCCGTATTTGTCGAAAATTCAGGAAAGCTACTTGTATTGTTTCTTACATACTCTATCATTCTCTCTGTATAGTATTCAGCAGTATTTCTAACCTCTTCTCTCAAATGTTGGCTTTCTTCAGTAGTTAAGCTATTACCAGTTTCTGATGTCTTAGAATAGATATTACCATTTTCTATCTTAAATCTTAAAAAAGGTACTGCGTGATAAAACGCCCAATTAGGGAGCATATCTCCAATATAGTCATCAACTAAAGTTTTATATGCTTCATTGCCTACATTACCTAAAGTACCTGCTGTAATTAAGTCTTTCAATTTTTGTGTTAAATCAGTACCTAACTTAGTCTCAACATACAGCTTCTGACTTTGACGCACATACGGAAGTAATAGGTCAATATCTACATTGAGATTAATTGCTGTGCTATCTTTTAGCTTTGCTTCTGATATAAATAATACGTATGCCATAGTTATCGTGGTTCTAAAAATCCGTTATTCTTCATTGTCTTTGGGGCTTTTGCTACTAAAGCACTATTTCTCTTTAGTGTAAATCCTTCGCTAATTGCTTTAGCATCTGATATTATTTGATTGTTATTAATATCAGCTTTTGCGTTTCTTAAAGACGTTTTGTAAACTTGCCTTTTCCAAAAATGATGGCAGTTACCTCCACCCTTATAAAGCCATATACTGTAAGTAGCACTATTACCTTTCGGGCCCCACCCTTTATTGACAGGTTTGTCTTTCATTTGTAAAATGTCTTCTTTACGATAAACTTTTTTTGCATTCATCATTAATCTACAAAAATCTCTAGTTTCTCCTCTTTGACTTAAAGCAGTATCTTTAGTATAAACATATCTTACTTTGTAATAGTCATTATAAGAATCGTTAACTCCGTCCTGAGTACTTCTTGCATTAGGTCTAGCTGTTCCTGTTGATGCTAACTCTAATTTGCCTTCTACTAATTTATTTAATTCTGCTTCAAAATTAAAGTCTTCGTGTTCATCTTTTACATTCTCTTCATCTAATAATTCCCAATCTTCAGGAATGTCTTCTCCAAATTCATTTATAAAGTTTTTTAATTCTGTATAATTGTCATCACTTAATTTACAATTACATTCTTTTTTTAAATCAGTAACTTGATTATGGTCTTTACAAGCCATATAGACAGTTCTCCCTTCGTATTTGTGTTCGTGGTAACCACTACACCCTAAAGTATTTGCACGAGCTACAGCTTCTTCTATTGTATCAAAAACAGGTTCTCCGTCTATATTAGCTACTTTACTAAAGTCTTCTCTTACTTCTACATCTAACGGAGCAAGTCCTAATTCGTCTCTTATCTCCGTTTCGGTCATAACTGCTTTAAGGTCTTCACTTGTAAATTCTAAAGTAATTGGTTTAAGCTGAACAAAGTTTACAGGCATATCCATATCATTAACTTTGAATATTTTTCTTAGTTCTTTTACGATATGGTCTTGGTATGGTTTTACAACTGTATTAAGGTAAAAGTTTGCTGCTGCATTAAGCTCGTCTACATTAGAACCTAATCCTGTATCGTTTTTAATACCCATAAGCATAGGAGAAGTAACGCGATGCCCTGTAAGTATATTCTGAGTCAGTAATTCTTGTAAGGCTAAATATTGCTTATCAGCATCAGACATACTAATTGGAACAATCTCAGGGGTTCTAGTTCTATCGTCTGAGAATGTAAGTACGAATCTACCCGCTGCTTTTTCTCCTGTAAATTTCTGAGCAATACTTTGCTCTATTTGTCTTCTTTCTTCTGCTGTAGGTACTCCATTTGCAAAACTAATAAAGTAGCTTCCTGCAAAGCCATTAGATATATTAGATAAGTGATACTCTGCAACCTTTTGGTCTACTAACGCCCAATTATTAGACGCTGTATAATCAGGAGTATGATATACGTTCATATTAGGACTATAAAGACCTGAGTACATTATTTGATTTGCACAAGTTCTATCATTAGGATTAAATACAGGTACTCTATGAGGTTTATTAGTTCTTGTGTTTGCCCAATCAGAAGATATATAATACGCTTCTACTCTACCCATTTTATTTGGCTTCTCTGCCCTTAACTTTTCTACAGGTATATGGTATATCCCTGCTATCTGAGTTCTGTCCTTAGACCACACTATATTGAGTGCAAACGCCCCTTGTAGTTTAAAGTCAAAGGCTATTTTCTTAATTACTTCGTGTAGGCTTTCATTTGAGTTAGCTCTATCCATAAAGTGCTGTAGCTTAACTCTAGCCTCTAAATTTCTATCTTCTACATTTTCTATTACTAGGTTTTCAGCAGCTACCATTTCTGCTGTTGCGTTAATAATAGCAGCCTGAGTAGAGCTATTATAATATAAATCAATTAAAAACTGAGGGTATAAGTTTGCCCAATTTTCTGTTCCGTAACTTATCCAGTCTTTACCTCTCTCTTCTATTACTTGAGGAGCGGTATCAGTTTCTAAACAAATATTTATAATATTATCTTTCATAGTTTATTTTTATTGTCCGTAGTATATGTAATTTGTACCACTTGGTTCTTCGTGCTGAGTATATTGAACTTGTGCTGTACCATCTTTGTCTGATATATACATTGTTCCTTTAGTACAAAGCCCCATTACCACCCCTGCCGTATCTGCGGGTTCTAGTACATCTGTTTCAGTTGAAGGAGCTGTTCCTGCTGCAACGCTTACAGTACCATTCCAAGCAACTTCATAAACTTCGTAAGTATAAGTTCCTGCCATTTTAAAGCTTGTTTCTCCAACATAAACACTATTAGCATCTAAAGTAGCTTCATATAAAAAGTTAATACTTGTATATCTATCAGTAATTCCTGCTGAACCGTCTCTATTGTAAGCATATTGTACTGACTTATCCATTTCATTTGTAAATTTGAATAGATGCCTTATCTGAGTTTTTGGTACAGGTTTTCCTCTTAAGCTAACTGAAGCAGGAGAAGCATAATAGTTATAAATTCTATTATCTTCGGTTACAACATATCCATCTGTAGTAGAAAGTATTGCTGACTTGGTTTTAGCTTGTATCATATTATATAATGTAAAAACTCTGTATTTATTTGCTTATATAAAAAAAAGAGTAGCCGAGGCTACCCTTTCTTATGATGAACGCTAGATTACTCTATATAAGGTCGAACCTTACCACCCCCATCAAGCTATATTAAAACTACAAACTATATTATGAAGATACTATAGAACCGATTGTAAATCCTGCATTGTCAAATGGGTCTGTAGTATAATCTGCTACAGTTTGGAAAGGCTCATTTTCCATTCCATCAAACGTAAGAGTATAACCTCCTCTATCTCCAAATGCTGCTCCAGAATCCATAGTTCCTGCATTAAGTTCCATACCATTTACTCTTCCTAGACATACAATTACATTATGCCCATTAGCTGCTAAAGTTGCATTTAATTCGGCAAATATAATTAATTTAGTTGCTCCTAATAATTTTATCTCGTTTTGGTCTTCTTTTGTAAGTCTGTTTAGTATGATATTTATTGTTGGAGTATAGAAAATAGTTCCGTTTTCTCTTGACCCTGTTATAGTGTCTGTCAAACTAGCTACTCCTAAAGGCATAGTATATTTATATAATGAGTTAGAACCCATTTCTATATCTGTTACCGCACCTGAAGCTGCAGGGATTGAAGTTACTTGGTCATATACTGCAAAATAAACACTCTTAATTCCGCCTGATACTCTATTACAATCTAGCCCTCTACCTTTTGTTAATGTTCCGCACGCCATATTTTTTTATGTTTTTAAGGTTAAGGAAGTAGAGGGTTTGACCCCCCTACTTTCATTTAATTAATTTATGATTGTCTTACGATGTCAGCACCAACTCCTGTCTGAACACCTGCTGAATATCTTGCTACTGCTCTAATATTGTCAGAGCCATCTAAGTTAGCCATATCAAGTAATGTAATTCTAGTTGCATCAGAAAGTAAATCTGTTCCGAAGAAAAGATTAGATTTCTCAGCAGCTACCACTTCATTTTCTGCCATTCCTGGACAAACTGCGATTTTATAGCCGTTAAATACAGGCTCGTAGTCTCCATTCATATTGTAAGCATTAACATATCCTAAAGTAGATACTGCTGCAATATAGAACGAGTATGTCTTAGGACTCATATATATATGTAAATCTTCTTTTCTCATTATTGCTGAAGCATTTGCAGCTATATCATCAACTAATGTTTCTAAGTTAGCAATTATGTTTGCTTTAGAATAAGCTGCTGATGCTGATGATTGTACAACTGTTGCATCAACTCCTGGCAATAATAATCCTGTTACAGCCCCTAAGAATCCGTTAAATTTCCCTGCTACTGCAGTTCCTGACCAAATACTTTCTTCAGTTGCTTGTGCTATGATTTCTCCCATATAAGAGATTACATAGTCATCGAAAGATGCAGGTGGTGGTGCGCCTGCTCCTGCTCTCATATTTTGAGCCTCGAAGCTGCTCAACAAGTTAGCCTTGCATAAATCTACGTTTATTTGTAGATTTTTTGGTTCAATATATTTTGTTTCTGTTAATGATAAAGTACCTGCATCTGTAAAGTCACAAGTTGCATCAACTACTAATCCTGAGTTGCCCATCACCTGCAAATTACTACGATACTTCACGTTTTCCATCATTGTTAAATAATCCAATGATTTTGCTTCCTTGAGGGCTGCGCTGATGTAGAATCCAGCACTTTTCCCTGCATAATTACTATTTACTGTAAAAGCCATAATTTTGTTTTTTTATTTGTTATTTATTTATTTAAGTTGTATATAAATCTTTCTTGCTTAGAAAGTCTATTGTATTCTTTTCTGCTTAAAGGTTTTCTATCTGAACTAAATTTGTTAGTGTTTAATGGAGCTTCAGCAGGCTTTGCTGATAACTCTGCTTTTAACCTTTCGTTTTCAGCTTTTAATTCTTCTACTGAAAATTCAACTACTTCTGTAGTTTTTATTGATTTTGGAGTAGTAGAAGTTTCTTCTGTTTCTTCAGCCATTTCTTCTACTTCATCATCTCCACCTACTTTAGCTTCTTTTAATTTAGCTACTGCGATTTCAAGATTTTCAATTCTCTTCTCCATACCTCTCCAATCAGCTACATCAGCTTCTTCATCATAATCATCTTTATCGTCTTCTTCAGCTAATTCAGATGCTTCAACCTCTACTTCTTCTTCTTCAGTAACTTCTTCTTCAGTTTCTGATTCTATTACTTCAGCTACAATACCTTCTTCTTCAACTCTGAATGATACTCCTGTATCAGTCTTGTATGTGCCTACTGGTAATAAAATTGTAGTTCCATCTTCAGTTAAAACTGAAATGTCTACGCCTGCTTCAAGTTCTTCTGCAGTAGATACGTAAATTGTACCATCTTCGCCTTTTGACTGCCAAGCGAGCTTAATTTCTTCGTCTTTATTTAGACCAAGAGCTACTAGTATTTGTTCTTTGATATCCATAGGTTCTTTTTTTATATAATGTAATTAATTTGATTTTGTTTGATTTTCCTTTATTATCTCGTTAAGAGCTGCTAATATTTCAGCATCTGTAGGCTTTTGGTTGTTCTTTTGCATAGCTTCATATTTTGAAGTAAAAAATCCTTCAATAGACAACCCTTTAATATCGCCTGATTTTACCTTTTCCCATAAGTCATCATTAGTTATAGACATTTTGACCATCCAACTTCCTTTAGGGAGTGAATAGCCATAAAGAGTAGATTTATCTTTTTTAGGGTCTTCTATAATCCAAGACTCTACTGTCAATACTCCACTAACTCTATCCTGATGTTCGTATGTTGCCTTATGATGGTTGTTATTTTTTAAATAGCTATAAGCACATTTTTTAACTGTATCTTTACTAAAATAAACATAATAATCCGAATCAGTATCTGCATCATATCGATAGATAGACTTTTCAGGAATAAGAGCAGGAGAAATTAATTCTCTTTTATCCTCATCCATTTTGGCTAATGTTAAGTTGTTTTTAGACTTACTCATATAGACCATATTCTCTTCGATTGCAGGAGCTGATACTAAGCTAATAGCATCAATTGCTAATGATTCATTTTCTTCATCAATCACTAATTCAACAATTCTTGTTGGAGATTGTTCTTCGTAATAATCTCTATTGGCTTCTTCACATTCAGCAATTGAGTCATACTCACAGCTTCCTGTTTCTCCCCATTTTACTTTTCCGTCTTTACATTTTTTACAAGGCATATTATATAATGTATTTAATTAATTTTTATTTGATTTTTAAATTGTAGCTCTACGTCTTATATTAGCTAATTGGTTCTGACTATTACTCATTTCATCAGTTACTACAAAAGCTTTTACTGGCTCAGGTTCTATTCCTCCTGTTAAGTCAAATTCTCCGCCCATCATTTGAGGGGCAGGCATTTGTGCTGCTGAAGCTCGAGGCGCTCCTCCTCCTCCTCCGCCACCACTACCTCCACTTTTAATAGCCGCTACATTTTTAAGTCCTGCTACAACTGCTGCTGCTGCTGCTATTGCTCCCAAAACGGGCCCAACAAATTTTATACCTGCCATAGATTTGTAAGCAGCATTTGCTGAAGCGTAAGTATCGATTGTCGCTTGAGTAATTGCAAAAGCTTTTCCTGCTTTTGATTCTTCTCCTAATATCTTAGCCATATTTCCTGCAGTACTTGAAGCAACTCCTAACTGCTCCTTTTGTGTCATTTCAGACCACTTAACCTGTTTCTTATCTAAGGCTTTTACATCTCTAGCATATTTTTCATCTAGCTCTGCTTTTAATTCTAAGAAGTTTTCATAGTCAGCAATTTCTTCTAACTGAGCCTCATATTCAATCCTTAATCTTTCTTTTGCTCTCTCTTTTAAATCTTCAATTTCAGCTAAGAAATTTTCGTCTTTTAATTCTTTAAGTCTTTGAGCTTCTCCTGCTAATTTTTCTTCTCTTTCTTCTTTAGCTAATTGCTCCTCTTCTGCTATTTTCGCTAACCTTTCAGCTTCTGCTTTCGCTTCGTCTTCCTTCTCTTTTGCTCTAGCTCTTTCTTCTGCTCGGATTTCGTTCTCTAACGCATTAACCTCAGTAACTACTCTTCTTCTCATTTTAATAGAAGCTGTTTCTTTCTCAATAATCTCTGCTTTTAATTGAGCTAACTTTTCTTCATCAGCAGCAGAATTTTCACTTACAGCCATTTGTTCTTTTTGTATCTGCATCCTTTCCCTTGCTAGCTCTAATTCTCTTTGAGTAGTTTGCTCTTCTAGGTCTAAGGCTTTTTTCAAGTTATCAAGTCTTTCTTTTGCTGTCTTTGTTTCATCTTCTGCAATTAACCTCGCTTTTTCTATTTCTTTTCTAGTTGCAGCTTTTTGAACCATAAACTCCATATCTGCATCTCTTAATTCTTGAGTTCTTTTTTCTAGGGCGGTCATTGCTTTTACATCAGCAGCAATCTCTGTACCTATACCTTTAAAAGCATTTATCATCATTTTAGCTCCTTTCTTCATAGTCATAGGATTAAACATCATAGTCAATCCTTCTGCAAACATTGATACTCTATCAATTAATACATCAAAAGTTGCTGATAATCCTGCCATTCCTCGGCTAAGTGAATCAGCTCCTCTTTTTGTATTTGTAAAATAAGTTGCTAAAGATGCTACTGCTATAACCAAAGCTCCAATACCTGTACTAGCCATTCCTGCTTTTATAGTAGCAAATGAAGCTTTTGCTGAAGCTCCTACTGCTGTAAACGCTGCTTTAACTCCATTTAAGGAGACCCCCATTATTTTAAATTCCCCTGCTAACTCACTTGCATCTTTTGTAGTTTCTCCTATATTTGACTTTACATTAACTGTTACTGTTTCCGATTTGCTTGCCATAATCTTATATTTTTATAGACTTACGTCTGTTTGTATCATTGTTATTGTTACTGTTATATTCCATTCTATTGTCATATCATTATTCCCTCTGCATTGTAAAGCTAAAGTCTTACCATCAGAAGATACCCCTGAATTTACTCTCCAATTTGTTACTGTTCCTGAAGTCTTTATTGTATCTCTTTCTCGTGATATAGTACAAGTTCCTGATTTGTTTATCATCACACCCCTTTCAACTGCTGAATAAAAATCTCCAACTGCTCCTGATGCTGATGTGCCACCTGTCCTTACTGCTATTGTATCTGCGTGAAAATATATAATAGCATTTTCAGGCAAAACAAACCTAGTACCTACTAAATTATTAATTCCTGAAGATATTGTTCCTCCTCCTGTTCCTGAACCTGTTCCTGTAGTCTGACATCCATATTGCAATATTATAGTCTGTCTTTCTGCTAAATTATCTGAAAGTTGATTACCTCCTAAAGTTATAGAGCCTGACGTTGTTGTATTAGCTCTAGTTCCTAAAGTTACTGAGTTTATAATATCATTATCAATAACATTAGCTTCTCCTGTTACTATATTATTTTTTGTGCTATTTCTTATTGAGTTTGCTTGACCTAAAACTACTGAAGATGTAGAACTACCTAAAATATTTTGGTCTCCTTTGATTATACTGTCAGTCTTGTTAAAGCTAGAAGTAAGTCCTGGAGTATATTTAAAGGCATAGCAAGTTCTAGTAGCAGGGTCATAAGTATAACCATACTTCTCGCATTGTCTTTGATTAGGTACTATGTTTTCATTAACACCATCTGTAAAAGTAACAGTACCAATATTAGTGATAGCTTTTGGCTTTATATTAAATCCTGGGGCAAATGGTATTGTAGGTATTTTTGACGGTCTTTTTGACATTATGGTATAAGTATAAATTCGACAGTAGCTAAGTCGTGAGGTTTGTAATCTATTTTATTTACTCTAAAAGTTCTATTCTTAATAAATACTCGGTCATTAAATTTAAAGCTTTGCACATCTGCTGCATTAAGATTAACTTTTAATTTCATTATTCGAGTATCAGGGTTGTATAATTCCAAATAATAATCTGCCCAATACAAGTTATATAAATTGTCAGGAGGAGCAACAGCACCATCTACTACTAATTGACAAGCACCAAAATTCAAGTCTTTAGTATTTCCTGCTACAGTTGGTAGATTTGAAAGATGGCTAAACTTTAAATATTTCAGTACATTACTAGCTGCTTCTCCACTTTGTTTAGGTACAAAATAACTAGAAGGGTAAGTCCCTCCAGGATTTGTAAGCCCTAAATCTTGTACTCCGTTATTATAACATATACGAGGAGAGTTTTCAAAGCCTGAAGATTCTCCGTCATCGTTCATAGTATAAATAGCAGGAGTAACTAATCCAGGAAAGAAAGTCATATAAGGCTTCATTATAGTAGCAGCAAATGGCTCTGCTTCTACTTCAGTTGTTCCTTGAAGTATATTAAAATAAGGAAACTCTAATTTAAGACTTCCATATAGATGCCCGTGTACTGCTTTCTTATAATTTTGGAACATATAATCGTCTTCATCTTCTGTATATTTAAAAAGAACTTTTTTTGTTAAATCTTTAAGAGGTTCTAGTTTTATTTGTGATATATCTATTTTATCTGTCCAATCGTGAGTTATACTTCTTGTAGCTAGACTTAAATCTGATGTATCATTACTATTAGTGTCAGATATAAATATATCTCCATAAGGCTCTATTAAAATTTCAGTACGATTCTCAGGATTAGGCATAGTTACTAAATTAAACATCTTAAAAATTCCTTTTAAGAAATCCCATTGCCCAAGTTCTCCTCTAAGTCCTCCCAAAAGATTTCCGTCTACAATCTCGCTATCTATTGTCGTTATAATTACTTCAGCACTTACAACTTTTAAAATACCTCCTCCATCATAGTCTTGGTCGCACCATAATATATCATCTTTATCCATTGTAACTTCGAAAGACCCTGACCAAGTTTGTTGTTGATTAGCTGCTGTAAAATCATCTGAGTCCCAAAATCCTGTATTTGACTGCGCATTAGTCATATTAATACCATCTTCTAATACTGCTGCCGTACCTCCTGCTGAGTCATCATAGTGTCTCCACCTTCCTGAAAAGATAGTACTCGACAAATACCCTGTCATTTCTATAGTATAATTAAATTCTACTTTGAACAACTGCCCATCATACTGAGCCTTCCACTTACTTCCTAAAACATCTGCTGTATCGTAAAAATGCCCTACTTGCGTTGCCATACCTCCTGCAGGAACAGTTGTAGTAGTTCCAACTCCAGAACCTCCAACAGGATTTAAGGGCGCACCAGGAGAAGCGTTTATATCTAACTCCATTGTTCCTGTCTGAAGGATGCTTGTAGTTAAATCATAACTCGGCATTGTTTTATCAGCACCCCAATTGAAGTCCATATATAACTTTTTAAAGTCATCAGTATTTAAAAAATCACTAGAATATTGGAACTCAGTTTGTGCAAATATTACATCTATTAAATATTTAACATTAATCCAAGGTCTAAAAGCATCTGCTAAATTAGTAAGTGCAGGTTGCACAGGAGTTGCTCCTGCTAGTATTGCATTCAAGTCAGGAAAAGAAGCCTGATGATTCCAATCTACCCACGGGTATCTTAAAGTAGTATAAGCATCTCTAAAACCTGAAGTCGCTGCACTTGTATATGTTATTCCTGTACCGCTATCATTCCAACTATTCTCAATGTTTGAAAGCTTATAATCGTGGCTCAATTCTCCTAAAGGTAAGTTTGCAAAAGTTCTATCTTTTAATACATCAGCAAAGGCTATCACTTCAGAGTATAAGTTTACATTATAGCTTACTTCTCCATTTTTGTCGGTTATATCTAACATTCTTAAATAGCCTTCAAATAAAACAAAGCCGTCTTGTTTCAAGACGCATTGAGTTCTTCGATAAGGGTTAAAGTTTAAAGTATTTAAAGAGGTTCTAGTTATGTCAAATATATTATCAAATATCTTACTATTTCTTTTGCTTCCTGGCAAGTTAAAAGCTTTAGAATATGATTGTACTTTTTCAGCAGCATTTTTAAAATTATCTACGCTTAAAGTTAATGGAATGTCTTCATCTTCATATAAATCTAAAATTACTTGACCATCTGTTAAGTTAAAATCTTCTCCTGTATTTGACATTCCTTGAGGAACTAACGATACTTCTTTAATATCAAGAATACTACTACTAGCTCCAACCATATAAAACATAATTATAGTGCTTGTAGAAACTCCATTTTGAACACCTGAAATCTGAGAACCTGCAATATTTAAAATAGAAGCTCCTCCTGCTAAAGTACCAATATTAGAGTTTGCAGTACTTTCATCTAGAAAATAAGAAAAGTCTCCTTGAATATTTGAAGTAGAATTATCTACCTCTATACTTAAACTATTAAACTGACTCATCGGCAAATCTGTAACTCTTTGATATACACCTGAATACACTACATCAGAAGATGCAGTTGTGCTTAGTCTAATATTACCATTTAAAGAAGTAGGGTAATCAGGAACAGCACCTACAGACGCATCACTTCTAAATTTATACCAAGTGTTCGGAATTGTAGGAAAAGCATTATCTATCACATCTTGTCGAAATGTTCCTGTTGTTTCACTTGACTCATAAGTTGTAGCATTTGCAAGACTATTAAAATTCAAACCATCTACTATAAATTCATCAGGATTTAATGATATTTGATTTGTTTGTCCTAAATAAGATTGAGGGTATATTACTAATTGTACTGACATATTATACTGATTGAGTTCTAAATGTTTTTGATTTCTCTACTTCGAATGTATATTGTATTAGTTTATCGTTTGCTATTGTTTTCTTTTCGTAATTTGTTGTCGTTAATCTTACAGGAGTTACATAATTATTTAAAAGAGAATCTGTAATATCTGCTTGATAACCTTCTAGTATATAAACTTCAGGACTATTTATTAAGTCTTCAAACCATTCTGCTTCTGATTCACTAATAAAGTCTGTATTCATTTTTATCTTTTCTGTTGCATTAACTCTAAAAGTTCTTTTACCTCCTCTAAAAATACTAGGTCTATAAGCTGCTTCATTCCAACTCCCTCTTAATTGATTGTAAGTAGTTCCTTTTGTAGATATTGTCTTAGTAGATTTCTTTGTGAATGTATAGTAATCCCAAGCACCCCATTGATTCAACCAAGCTAATCTAATACTTTCATAACCTCTTAAATCAGGACAATTTATATTTATTGTATATAAAGCTGACCTTGGAGTTGATGAGGTAAAAGCTTGAACGGTATAATATGCTAAGTTTCCACTATTTATATGAGTTGTAAAATCCGAACTCCAATTCCTTAAATTACCAGGGAAAACTCCTGCATATAATATCTGTTTATATATCTTATCATTCCAAGTTGTATAACCTCCTGTATTGTTATTATTTTCTACATCTATATCTGAACCTAACTGACTACCGCTTGAATCATATAATTTGAATTGTATTTTTGTTATCTCTATTCCTGCTACTGTAAATAAAATAGGATTAAAAAAAGCAACTGTTCCATAATCTTCTTTATTTGCATACTGAGTAGTAGGAGCATTAGATAAGAATTTTTTAGTGTTATCTGTTAGCCAAAAATCTTCAAAGCTATATCCAAAATCTTTACCATTAGAAGAAGCAAGTTCTAATACATCTGAGTATTTTAAATAGGCATTAAAAATGATATAATCTAAACTAGTAACTTCTTGGTTACTTGGTTGTATTAAAGTATTATAAGTTGAAGAAGTAGGAGTATTATCATAATATTCCACACCAAATACAACAGCTAAATATCTTGCAGTAGTTTTATTTCTTGAAAATTTGTCTATTAAGTGCATCGAATGAGGAGTATCAGCAGTAGTATCTGTTCCTTTGTACTGACTATTATCAAATGCTTCATTTTCAGCTTCTGTATAATTTTCTATTAAAGAACTGAAGTCAAAGATTCCAACTCCTGCATTATTAGGAGTAGTCTTGAAAGTTCCTATTAACTGAGATGTATTTCCTATTGATATACTTGTATCGCTAATATATACTTGAGCTACAAACTTTACTCTTATTTGATTTGCTACGACTGTGTCATTTGATACTGCAAATATAACATCTTGCCCAACTGCTACTACAGTAGGCTTATAATAAGGAGCTGCTTGAGCTGCTGAGTTTGTTTTAGGTTTTTGTTGTATTATCGTTGCCATTTATTTCTTTTTTATTGATGCTGTTCCTGTTGCTATTTCGTTAATTATATCTTCAGAAAAAGCGTTTAGTAACTCTCTACTAAATAATTTTAAATTTCTACCAAGAGGCTTTTGAAAGAAACTAAGACTTTTTATACCATCTCTTTTTATTTTTCTTCCTATAATGTAAGCTAAAGATAAATTAGTAATAAATCTTCCTGTTTTTTTATCTCTTCCTTTTATACTTTTTTTGCTTATCCATTTAGACAATATGCCAGGAGGAGGTTGCTTGTTAGTATATTTATAAGGACTAGTTAAAGTTTTGCCTACATAATCTGTAAACTGCTGTTTTCTTTTATTACCAGAAACTCCTTTATCTAAATAAGTTCCATACTCATCCATAAAAAATTGTAGTATATACCCGTCTTTAGTTTTTTCTACATTATACTTAATAGATTCTGCTAATTTAGTCGAACCCTTTTGTCTCCTCAAACTTTTCTTAGTTTGAAGTACAACAGTTTTTCCTATCCTGCTTAAATATCTTTCGACATTTTCTGTTTTCATTATACAGTAGCTACAAAGATTTCTACATTTACATTATTAGATGTAGTTGGTCTTACTTCTAATTTTGCTAAGTCTGCTAAAGCACCATAAGAAGGTACTGCATCAGCTTCAGCTACAAATACATCATCGGCTCTATTGATAATATGCGAAGTACCTGCAGGTAATAATATAGTATAATTTGAAGCTGCACCTCCAACCCCTAACTCTATATCGTAAGTAGCATCTAAATTAGTTGCTCTGATATATCGTACATTCTCTTTATCAATAGCTCCTGCACTATCATAAACATTAGTTT
>VTLG01001659.1_pt1 | contig 26316 bp, 39 predicted proteins | sample 4694571 | NCBI WGS metagenome assembly VTLG01 (sample SAMN12604809, study PRJNA352737) | marine metagenome | biome: ENVO:00000447; feature: ENVO:00000209|ENVO:00000569|ENVO:01000036; material: ENVO:00002151; isolation source: viral sequences binned using virsorter ...
AAGTCTGATTCAGAGAAACCACCAAAAGATGCAGAGAAACCACCAAAAGATGCAGAAAAAACACCAAAAGATGCAGAAAAAACACCAAAAGATGCAGAAAAAACACCAAAAGATGGTGCATCTAAAAAAGGTAAAAAGCCAAGAGATTATGACCCTGTCAAAAAACCAAGGGATTTAGAAGGTGTAAAAAGAAAAACGGGTAAAAAACCTAAGGACCCAGAGAAACCTAAAAAACCTAAAAAACGTAAATCCGCTAAATTTGATAGTAACCAAGGTTTTAGCGGATTAGTCATGGATTCGGATAAAGCTATTAAAAAGAAAAAAGAACAATATCCTAAGGTTATCCAATGGAAGGATGGGGAAAAATATAAAACTATTGATTTAAATACTAACCAAATTACTACAAGGGATTTCCCTGTGGCAGGTGGAGTAAACCCTGGAGACACTCCAGAAAAATCTGCCCGAATTATAAAAAAACAAAATAAAAAACCTAAATTATTACGAGAAATTGGGAATTTGGTTATTCAAATTAAGGGTCCAAATGTTGTTACAGTAAAACAACGGGAAAATTATTTATATAATAATAATAAAAGAATAAGTTTATTGGTTTAAATGTTTACTACGGAAATTCAAGAAATTTGGATTAGTTTGATAACCATATTAGCGGTTACCTTCTATCACCTCCAAGGCTCAATATTTGCTTAAAATATAATTACATATAATATTATAATGAGTGGGAAATTAGATTGAAACGGATTTAATGCTGGTTAAATTCTATCCCTCCACAGCGGAAATATAAAGCCCTTGGATTTCTGATTCTCTATTCCAAGGGCTTTATTTTTTTTGTTCGCTACGGTTATAATTTTGCTATTTCTATTACCGGTTCTTTTATACCTGTTTTTTTATATTGCTCATCACAAACAATATGGCAGATATAACTATCACTAAATTCCACGTAAGAATGTTTTTTTGATTTATTGTGGGCCTCTAATATTTGGGGCAGACCATGGATTAGGCCCTCCAATGTTTTGATGGCCTTTTCTCTGGCTTGTTCCGTGCTAACATCTAGGGTTAAACTTTCATTTAACCAATATCCACCTTTTAATTTTACCTCTATCATAATAACCTTTCTTTTTTTATGTTAATACCATGCTAAACCATTAAGTTTTTATTGTCAAGCATTATTTTAATTTATCTTTATTTGTCTTTATTTGTCTTTTTTAGGTGTGCTGAAAAAAAAAGATGATAAATCATATCAGATTAAAAAGAAAGGACCCTAGGAAGTTATCCTAGGGCCCGTTTTGCGGTTTCTTATGATCGGTTCTAAATGTCTTTTAATAACTCATCGACGGTATCACCCAATGACATTTGGCTTGGAACATATACCGCTTGGGTATATGTGGTCATTTTGCCATCAATTTTATTTTTACGTTTTTTGGTTTTTTTATGCTCGGTCATAAAACCTTCATTTAGTAATAAATTTTTGGCTTTGGCGGAATGTCTTTTTAGAGAGGACAACCCAAGTTTTTCCAATTCAGACATAACGGTTTTCACCACTGGTTCCCCAAGTTTGTTATATTGAGTTGGTTTTCTGTGGTCTCCCCAAGCTATTCCTTTTGGATTTGATTGAATAATCAATTTAATGGTTGGTATAACCTTATCCTCTTCTTTTTGGAATTGGACTTTACCTTTTTTCAAAACCTCAAAGTCTAATCCATCGTGGATTAAGCTGTCATCATAACTAATCCCAGCCATATTGGCATTACCTATTGAATTTTTATTGAATGCCAAAACTCTAGTGGCGGTATCCTCTGGGATGTTGTTTGCCTTTTCGATTTTAAAATAAGTTATATTTGGATTATCTAGCCCTTTTACCATATCTATTCTACACCTTACACCGTCGGTAAATTCACTTGAACCTTGGATTTCCTTTGCTTTGGTATAATGATGAAGACCAATTATGGTAATATCATACGTTATTAATTCCTGGGCTAATTTTTCAAAAACCGTTCGGATTTTAGTATTGGATTGAATAGAACAACCCATGTATGATTTTAGTGGGTCAAACATAAGAACCTTTATCCCGGCTTTGCTAACCTCGGATAAAAATTGGTTTCTAGTTTGGTCATCATAAAATCCCTTTTCCAGTAACTCGGCAGGTGGGTCTATATGATAAACTAATCCTTGGTCAAAATTATTTACCTCTTCTGGGAAAAAATCTTCATGGCTTTGGTCTCCATTATATGAAGAAATAGAAGGCCCACCAAATAAAGTTTTTAACCTAGATTGAAAAACTGAATCCTTGGTTTCCGAAGATACTAAGGCCGTTTTAATTTTTGTTGGATATGTAGAATGTAACAAATTTGGCATCCTGACCCGATTAGAAATTTTTCCCAATATGTCTATACCGAAAAAAGTTTTTCCTACACCACCTGAACCTACTATCATGGTAACATCATTTTTTGGTATAAAAGGAAACCAAACAAAGTTTTGGTCCTCAGGTGTTATTTGGTTAGTGTTTTTTATATTTAATTTCATTATTACCTCCTTAAGTGTAATATTTACTAACTTAATACCATACTAAACCATTAAGTTTTTATTGTCAAGCATTATTTTAATTTATCTTTATTTATCTTTATTTGTCTTTTTAGGTGTGGCGAACAAATTAATAGATTGATTATATCAGATTAAAAAGAAAGGACCCTAGGAAGTTATCCTGGGGCCCTTTGTTTACCTTTCTATTTACTATTACTTTTGGTATTTTTTTCGATTTTCTTTATTTTCAAAAAGGTCCTCTTTAGTCATTCCTCGGTATGCCACAAAAATTTGTTGCCATAATGTTTGATGGATTTCCCTGTAATTTGGTACTCTATTATTATTTCCAAAAACCTCACCAATAATAGCCGAATCATGAAACTGGACTCCATCGACCCATTCAATTGGTTTTAGCGGATTAAATTTTATATCCACTAATTCCAAATATAGGTCACCAACTAAACTTTTTAAACCTTTGGCCGCTTGGAAATAAGTTAGTGGATTATCCGATTTTTCGGTAAACCCTTCACCAAATTCAGAAAAAAATTCCTCATACATACCAGAAAACGGATTACTTACTATGGCTTGGGCTATAAATATAAAAGCCATATTTTTTTTAATTTGGGCTAAGAACCAATCTTTAAGGTCAGCATCTTTTGGTTCTAAATTCCACAGGTCCAGACTAATTTGACCATTTTTAATTTGATTCATTAAAACCTGTAAAACATCTTCCCCCCAATCTAATACCTCATCCCCAAATTGCCAATATTCATTTTCATCCTCCAGCTTGGTTTCAAATATTGGTATAGTATAAGGTTCAGGTACCGGATGGTCTGCCCAAATATAAAACCTTTTATTTGGTCTGTTTCGGTTATATTTTATTTGGTCCTCTTTAGAACATGGGAAAAATCCAATTCTAGCTAAACCACTAGCATCAGAAAAACCTAAAAGCCGTTCCTCAAATTCATAAGTTAAAATAGCTTTAACGGAATTTGAAATTGTGTGGGCCTTGCTCATATTATTACCTCCTTAAGTGTAATATTTATTTTTAGTTAATACCATACTAAACCATTAAGTTTTTATTGTCAAGCATTATTTTAATTTATCTTTACTTATCTCTATTTATCTTTTTAGGTGTAGTAAAGAAATTAATAGATAAATCATATCAGATTAAAAAGAAAAGGCCCTAGGAAGTTATCCTAGGGCCCTTTGTTTACCTTTCTATTTACTATTTTCTTTTTTTACAAATTCTTCGGAATTTAACCAACTACCAAGAGATTCACCAGCATCATTTTTAATGGAAATTTTTGATGGTGCAATTTCGTGGGCTTTTGATAAAATTAACCAGACTACCCAATCATAAGGCTTTTGGTTAGTTTTACAAAATTCAAATTGTGAAACTTTATTTTCAAAAATAAATGGCTCGTGGTCCAGATTTTTGTCGCTGTCCCCATTTATTTCGATACATTGGAGAGAGCCATTGGTTCCCAAGTAAGTAGTAAAAAATTCTATCCAATTGTTATACTCCATGATAGATTTTCTTACAACCTTCTCGGTATGTTTTTCAATTTGTTTAAATTCCTCATCTGTAAATTTTTCGGATTGTTGCCAATAATTTGTGTACCCCATTTATTACCTCCTTAAGTGTAATATTTATTTTTAGTTAATACCATGCTAAACCATTAAGTTTTTATTGTCAAGCATTATTTTAATTTATCTTTATTTATCAAAAAAAATTTATACTGGTCAAAAGAAAAAAAGAACCAAAAAAAGTTTTTAGGTGGTAGGGGGTAAGATTTTTTTTAATTTGTTATTTTTTATTTATTTTAAGTATTGACTTAACCTTTTGGAAAGAATTAGGATGGTATTACGTTTTTTTTCTTTTTTGGTATTTTTCTTTTTTTTCTGTCTAAGTTCTTATAGGTTAAGATTTAAGCATAGATAACTTAAAAATATTTTAATTAATATATCTTAATAAAAAAGTTTGCTATTAACTTATTAGTGGCGAACAAATTAATAACAAACTTAAATAATACCTACCTACCTAACCTACCTATTCATAACTATTAAGATTTATACCTTCTTTATCTAATACCCGTTGTAACCTCACTATTTTTTCCTCTTTTTTGTGGTTCTGCTGTTTCATTACATTAACCACGTTTTTTAAGTGTTTATAATCATCTATTAATAATTCCTTAGATGCTTTCAAATCCACTATTATTTCTTGGAGTAATTTATTATGTTCCCTTAGGTCATCCTCTATCATTTTCCTAATCCCGCTTTCTATATTTCTATTATTCATTTTTTTACCTCTAATTTCATTCCATAATTATTATTTTTATCTTTAAAGTTTAAACCATCTTTTAGTTTTAATTTTTGTTTAAACCCTTGGTAATCTACATCATGGTGCCACCTCTCATATCTCCAGGCTAACCTAGAAACATCCGGGTGTTTATTCACCAATAATTGTGATTTAGGTAAAGTTCCTTCACCATCGTAAAACTCTTTGGAATTTCCACCTGATACAGTTTGAGTGGCCGCTTTATTACATAAAAAGGCTTGAAATAAAACAGTTACCCAACCATCTTTTAACATTCGTAAACTTAAATCCGTATCTTCATTATACCTACCTTCCCACCTATAATTAGTATTATTTTTTATTAAATTACATGAATAAATCCGAGTGTTTAATCTATAGGGTCCACGTTTTGACCTATCAGGAATAAAAAACCTATATTCAAATCCAGCCATGCTTATATTTTCATATCTCCAAACAAAGTCTTCGGCCGCTTTGAAAATTCCAGCTGATTTACATTGGATTTTTCTATTATTGTTAAACCTCACAAATCCATCAATATTATCATCCATAACCCAATGCCAATCTTCACCTTCATTTTTAGAATATTCCCAGATAAAATTTCTAGAATGTGTAGGCCCATCTCCATGATTCGAAAAAGGCAAAACTAAAACCCGGTCTTCTCCAAGGGCATTTTTATACTGGTTAAATTCTTGAGGTTCCACTACCACTTTATGTTTCACCCCTAATTTCTCCAAACTGTTCGCGGTTATATTAGTATCATACCTACCTTTGCTGGGTACGTAAATCATGGTTTTTGGTTTATTATCAATCATAAATCCTCCTTATCTGCATAAAAGGTCTTTAAGGTTCTAACTATTATCAAACCTATGGAAAAAGCCATGGTTCCATAAATTTGGAAATCAGTCAGATTGGAAAATAAATAATTATAAACTAAATTACCAAATGCCGCAGGTGTTAAAAATATATAAAGCCAAAATAATGACCTTATACATAATTTTAAATCCTTTTCTAGTTGATTATTCCATTTCATTTTCAAAACCTTTCAAAACCACTTCTCCAAATTTTTCATAACCAGAAGAACCTGTATAAAACACCTTTATTTCATCTAACCACAAATTCTCATTTCCAAATCTGGTATAAATCCGAACATCTAATTTTTTATCTTTAATTTTTTCTAATTTTTCTATTAATTCTTTTACATTCATTTTTATTCCTCCTTTTCTTAATCTAATAATGCCATATAGGCTTTTTTATTATTTTCTATAAACCAATCTTTACATAAACCAACAATTTCCGTTTGACCCATTCTTTCAGCCCCCATGGTCAAATCATATACCGATAGTTCAATATGATTTAAATAATATTTAACTCCAGAAAACGGATTTATAACCCATTCACCTTGGTCATAAATTCCCATTTCCCAACTGTTAAATTCTGAACCTAATAATTTATTTAATTTTTTTTGTAATTCTATTATGTTTTGGGTTTTATTCATTAGTCCACTCCTTTTGGTCTTCTTTAAAAATTTTGGCGGCCCTGATGTAATAAGCACCTGGGATATCCGCTATATTTTGATTAAAAAAAGTTTCTTGACCATGACTTAATTTTTCATCATTTTCCATAAATAATCTAACTTTAATTTGGTTATTATGTAATGATAATCCAAGCTCCTCAAAATTATCTCTAATAGTTACTGGTGCTGGTGTGTAATAACCCTGCCAAAATTCTACAATACTACCCAACGGTAAATCATAGTATTTTTCCGAACCAGGGCGGTCATCATCAGGAATCCTAATTACTGTATAATTAGGAAATAATGAGTGGACAAATTTATACATTGATTTATATAAATAATCCGATTCATTGAAAACCCTTATTTCATCCTTTGGATGATTTAAGGTATGAATATAAAACCACATCCAAAATAATTCTTCCAAATATTTATTTATATTCCTTTTTTTGCTGATTTTATAAATATAATTTTCAGCCATTTATTACCTCCTTAAGTGTAATATTATTAAATGTGTTATTTCCAATTTACCAAAATTTTTTTGGGTTGTCAATACTTGTTTTTATATATTTTTACTTATATTCTAAATTTTACATTTTTAAATTGTCTTTACGGTTTAGAATGGATTCTAAAGTACCTTTTGGTTTAGAATTATTTTAATTTATCAATTTATGTCCTTATATGTCTTGAAATATAATAATAAATCTTTATATAATGGTATTAACATAAACAAGCCAACCGGGAGGTAATAAATGGCAAAATTAAAAAAACAGGAATTAGTAGGAAGTACCCAAAGTATGGAGAAATTTACTACCGAAGAAGGCAAGGCATTAATAGTGTATTGGTTAAAAATTCATTTAAAAAGATTTATTAATTATATACCTTTAGAAACTGAACCAGGTTTAAAAAGTTATATAAATAAAATAGAAAATTTAATCGAAACTATCAGCCAAAAAAGGGTATTATAAATTGAGGAAAAAACCAATTTACCCAGGGTCAGGCTGGGTGGCTCATAAGTGTAGGAATTTTATACCATTTCATTTAGTTCCAAAAAAAATGAAACAATGTAAGGATTGCGGAAAATTATACTTAAAAAACCACTCAGAAAAAAGGAGTTGAAATAATGGACCACCAAATGAAACAGCAGAACCACAAAGCCCATTTAAAATATATTGATGAACGGACCAAGCAAATAATGGCCCATAATCAATTTGCAAACTATGTAAAGGCAAATGGACTTTATATGTCCAAAAATGAAAATCCACCACTTTGTAATAATTGTGGCATGGGGAGATTACATGGATTTAAAATGGTAATGCAGAGATTTGGAAAAGACATATCCGAATTTTATTGTGTAATTTGCTTAAAATACATAGAATTTCCAGCTTAAGGAGGCAAGAATGGAATGTGTTATTTGTAAAAAAGAAATTATCCCATCGGTAGTAGATAATGGTGCATACGGATTTAATCCGTGGCCCGTATCTAATACTGGTCGGTGTTGTGATAATTGCGATGATACGGTAGTTATTCCTACCAGATTAAAAAACATTTTGGAAAAAAGAGGTAAAAATGCCAAATTATAAACACTTAGAAGACCAGGATGAGTTTGAACCACAGGACAATCAAATGGAATTATTTGAGATGAAACCAGAGTGGGCAGACCATTGGAAGGAAATGCCAGAGTTTAATAATAAAAATATGGAGGCAATTCATTCCATAAATATTCATTTTACGGACTTAAAAGATTTAAAAAAATTTGGTGACCTTATTGGTCAAACCATAACCCCTTTAACCAAAGGGGTTTATTGGCCCATAAGAGAAAAAAATATTTGGGAGTATACGGATGACAATTAAAAATAAAAATTCGGATTTCCATTATTCCCAACGTCTTGGTATGTATATTTTAAAAAATACTAATAGTGGAAAATCTATTAAGGATTATTCAAAATATAATGCCAACTTTAATTCCGTAAATGGATTACCTGATGATACACCTATAAAAGTAACACCACGAATGGTTGTTGGTTATATAGATTTATTATTTAGTGGGAAATATAATCCAGTTACCCAGGTAGCCGAAATGAAAAAAGAATTAAAAAACCTAGCTATAACCACAGATAGGTTTTTACATATTAGATTAAATTTGGAAAAACTTTGTAAACAGTTTATCCTTACGGATTATCTAATACAAAAAAGAAATAGTTACAAGTTAGATAAAGGAAGGTATGGTTATGTTTGAAAAACTACCAGATAATGAGGCATTTTATACAAGTTCGGACATTTTGGATTTTTGGGATATTTCCTATAGTTCATTATTCAGAATAGTTAAAAAGCACAAAATACCAACAATAAGAATTGGTAAAGAAAAGGCATACAAAGGTTCGGATTTAAATAATTTTCTATCCAACCAGTATAAAGCGGTAAGTAATTAATTAAACTGTTCGCTACGGTCAAACCGCAGACCGTAGCGATATAAAAGGAGCATATATGCTATTAAGTCAAGATTATTTTATTAATAGCGGTGGATTGTGTCCATCATGTAAAAACCCAGATAATGAAAAAGAAGACATAGGAGAATTTGGACTGGACTTTGCCGTTGATATGGGGTTTCAATTTGTAGAATGCCAATGTGGTGCTAAATATTGCATATTACTAAAAATCATAAATGCGGATAATGTCATTGACCTAGGTGAAGATATAATTTATAAACTTAATGGTTATTCAAATTTATGCCAATGTAATGAATCGGAAAAAAATTGTTTATGTCATCTTTTATATGATTCTAAAATTGACCATTATTATTTTAATTATTTACAAAAAAAACCTTATTACCAAAAGATTTTAAAAGAAATATAAATTATTATATTAAATGTTCGGTTAGAATAGTAAAAGACCTTAAGCAATAAGGGTAGTCCTCCAGAATTACCTTTTGGTTCATTTTTACCTCCTGATATTTCTAACCGAACAACCTATCCCAAAAATCCTTTTTCCATTTGCTTTTTTCCATATCATAAATTATTATAAAAATTGATACGAATATTAAAAAAGTACGTTATAAGGGTTATTCATTCCCCCTTTTCCTTTCAACTTTTTAATATTCGTATCATATAAAAAACATATTACGATATTAAAAAACCTTGATTAATAATAATAATCCACCAAATTATTTATCAAAAAATGAAATTAAAACCTTATTTGAAAATGTAGGTAAAGTTAAAATAAGGTCTGGTACCTTACCTAATAGATATATTGACCTAGCCCTTAAGTTAGGTATATATGCAGGGTTGCGAGTTTCTGAAATGGCAAAATTATCCCCTACTAATGTGATTATAGATAATGAATTTAAAGAAATTAGGATTTTAGATTCTAAAAGAGGCCGCTCCAGGAACATTCCTTTATTCCCTGGTGCTTTATTGTCTATATTAAATTATTTAAATTTAGAAAATAACCATATTAATCAACCTAATACACCATATATCCCTTTATCTACTAGACAAATATGGGTTAGGATTAAAAAGGTATATAAATTAGCTAATATAGAATATGGTGGTACCCATCAGTTAAGGCATACTTTTGCTAGGAGAATGATTGGTATAGGTGGTTTAGGAATGCCAGATGTTCAATATTTATTAGGCCATAGTAGTACACAAATAACCCAACGATATGTGGATGCCCAATTTACTAGTAATAATCAATACATAAATGAGGCGATGTTAAAAATTAATAAATTAGATAATGAATAAAATTATAAGCAATCCGAAAGTTAAATATAATATACCCCTTAAGGGGGATATATTATATTTAAAAAAAAGAAAACCAAGCAAAATAAAAAAAGGAGTTTAAAATTAATCAAGAAAAACCAACCGATATAAATGGAATAGTCCGAGAATTATGGAACATTAAAAACAAACTTAACCAAATTGACGGACTATATATTAGGTTAAATCAAATGGACAAGGAAATAAAAGAAATACAAACAAAACAAAACAAGGAGGTCTTAAATGGATAAATTTAATATATTTGCTTTATCATTTTCCATAATATTGCTTATAATTTTAACAATTATGTTAGGAATTAAACAATTTACTTAAAAAGGATTTTACGATGGTAATGCCACCTACAAACCCAGAACCTACTGGTTACGACCAACAAACAACCGTAGACAAATTAACAAATATCCAGGATATCAATCAAGAAGGATATAATGCGGTTAAGCAAATCTCCGAGGGGTTGACCTTAAATGATAGTGTAGAGAATACACTCCACAGCGGTCATCTAAGCCCTAAAAGACAAATGGGGGTCAAATTATTACTCCACAAAGAATTTGAACGGGCAAAAATGCTAGGCGAATCCTTGGATGATGACCATTTTAAGTTATTCAATGGAGTTAAAACAATGGGTGGAAAAATGGCAATTTTAGAAATTAAGACATCTAACAGCTTGGAAGGAACCTATTCAGATAATTTAATTTCTGGAGTTACTGGTCAAGTTGTTAGGTCAATTAAAAAGTTTTTAGGCCAAAAGGATGATAAATAATGAAAAAAATTAATGTTTTGAAATTTACAAACAATAAAGAAATAAAATTTAATAAACTACCTCATGATAAAGGTATAATAGTTGATTCAGGAACGGAAGGTTATTTAGCCGACCCGGAATCTTTTATCGAATACCAATCCTACAGTTTATTTGGATTTATAAAACCTAAACCTGAAAAAGTACAAGGTTCTTTTTTAGTTAGGGAAGATGCACCTGACCCATTAAGAATGAGAAAAAATTCAATTTTCGGACCAACATTTACTGAATCAGATTTAATTTACCATGAGGATGAGTCTTTAGCAAGGTCAATGGCATTAGTTGAAGAAAAAAATTCCAATGAACCGGATTATATTCAAAAACAAATTTCCAAGATTTTATTAATAGAGGCAGTTTGCGTATTGGTTTTAGTAGTTGCAGTAGGTTTACCTACGGTATTAAAAAATTGGGGTTTTTAATGATAGATTTTTTTAACATTTTAGTTTGGTTTATTGGGGGTACATTATTTGGCATAATATGGACCGCAGTAATAATAAAAAGGAGATAATATGAAACATAATTATAAGGTTCGGGAAATTTTTAGTACATCCGAATGGATAGCCAATTTCATGATTATTTTTATATTTATTTTACTAGGAGGATGGTATTTATTTATATTACCAATGTATGGATTATTTTTTATAGTATTAGGGCTAATAATTTTTTTATTATTGGTATTCCAAAAATTAAAAAAACTGTTTACCAAAGTTTATAGAATAGAGGTTCACGAAACTAATTTAGGTACTAAACCTCGGCTATATAAAGAATTTTGGTTAAAAGAAGATGTTTTGGAATTAGATAAAGAATTTTTTTGGCTAGAAAACAATAAATATACCCCTTTTATATGTGATTTAGATGGAGATTTGAAACCTATATATCCTTTTATAAAAGGAAAAACCAATATTACATCAGGGCAATTATATAGAAGTTTGGTACAAAAAGCCACGGATATGTTAATGAAACCAGAAAAATCTGACTTAATGAAAGCCATCGAAACTGGTGCGTTAATGCTATTAGCTGGTGGTGGCGCTTTAATTATTATTTCTTTAATGTCGCAAATATTAGCACCGGAGGTACCCGTAAATGGCCCACCGCTCTGATTATTTATATAAAGATGATTCTATAATTATAGGGTTACTAGCACCTAGAGGTGTAGGAAAAACCTTACTTTTAACCGCTTTGGCGCATGATGAGTGGAGAAAGGCAAACAACTTAGGAACCAAAGCAGGAGATACCTTTCGTATTTTCCACAATGGTTTCATAAATGAAGATTGGGGAGGGTGGAAAGTCAATGGTGTTAAAACTGATCGGATTGTTACTATCGGCTTGGAGGATATTCTCCATTGTGTTGATGCTGGTGATTCTAGCATTTCCAATGGTCTTATTCTTATTGATGAGATAAGTTCCATCCAGGATAATAGATATTCAAGTGCGGCCATAGGTGGCATTTTGTTTTCTCATTTTATTATTATGATTAGGAAACAAGGATGTTCCATTATGTGGGCCGGGCAAATGGAAAACACAATAGACAATCGGTTAAAATCCCAATGCGATATTGTTGGGTACCCAGTATCGGCAAAAAAAGATAGAGGCCGCCAAGTAGGTGTATCTTGGGTATATCAAGGTGGCACATACACTTATCCTGGTTACCGTAGAAAAATGTTATACAAACAACTTTGGAAATTTTGGGATGCTTATGATACCTTTAAAATGATAAAATCCGAATCGATAAGTAAAGGGGAATTATTCGAAAAAAAGCTGGAAATCCAACAGGATGAAATGTTTGACCAAATTATTAAACATTTAGAAAAAACCAAATCTACCACAATTACTTTAATGGAAGTTAAGCAAATTTTACAAAAAAAATTAAAAATAGACTGGGATTTAAAAACCATCAATGAAAATATAAGCATGATGGCAGTTCCTGTAGATAAAACCACCTTTGATTTTAGCCATTATGCTCAATAAAGATAAATACCGAAAATTACATGAATATAATTTAAAATACAGGAAAGAAATTGTATATATAGCACAAAGGTACAACTGGTATTTAGATGCGGTAGAATTATGTAAAATAGGGAAAACCAGTTTTGATAATTCCAAAAGAAATTTTGAGGCACCAAAGGACAAACTAATAGCCAGATTAGACGGATTAAATAATACCAGTTTAAGACTTAAGGAATTTTATTTTATAAATATGGCTTGGATAGTAGTAAATCCAGAGGTAACAGAAAAAAAAATCCACAAAGTTTTTAACTATTTTAGAGAGTCAGAAAGCCGAGAATTTTTCAGGCTATATCCAGAGGTAATAAAAATATATATAGAAGAAACCTTTAAGGAAGATGTCGATTATATAATTCCATGGGGTTATAATTTTAAGGAAGGTCCTAAAGATGCTTGATAAAATGTTATTTGGAGAAGAAAAACCGTCTGGGAGGCATTGGACAATTTATGTCCCTAGTAAAGGTAGACCTAAACCTAAAACGGCAATTTTTTTAAAACAAAACGGAATCACTAATTTTAAAATAGTTGTTGAACCGCAGGATTATCAAAAATACAGAAATAATTTTAACGCATCCTATTTATTGCAGTTGCCAAAAAATGACCAAGGTATTTGGTATGCTAGAGATTTTATTAAAACCCATGCCAGATTAAATAATGAAAAATACCACTGGCAGTTTGATGATGATTTAAATTTTTATAAAAGGAATGACAAAATTAAAAAAAATATTCCTATAGTTCCAGATAAAAAATATCCGAATGAATTTTACGAAATGTTATGGGATATGGAAAAATTTACAGCACCAGGATATTGGCAAGACCTCCATGTAATAGCATTTACCCACCGTGGCTTTGCGTTTGCACACACCGAAAAATATAAATGGAATCACCACGTGGCATCAGCTTTTTTATTATTTTCAGGTTCAGAGGCTGAATTTAGACCCAATACCATAGAAGACTTGGATTTATGTATGCAAATTTTAACCAAAGGTTACAATACCTTAACTTTTACCAAATATATATACGGTAATCCTCCAAATAACACTCAGCCAGGAGGATTAACTGGTGAATACTATAACACTATAACTAAGAGGCAAAGAAAATTTATTAGGGACTGGAAAAAATATAATTTTACACTTTATAAACCTAAAAAAGGTAAAGTTAAAATCCATAATATAGATTCTACAATCCGAGGTTACGGCATTTGGTCTAAATTTCGGCAAGATATGAAACTTAAAAAAATAGTAATTAATTAAACTGTTCGCTACACCTAAAAAGATAAATAAAGATAAATAAAGATAAATTAAAATAATGCTTGACAATAAAAACTTAATGGTTTAGCATGGTATTAACTAAAAATAAATATTACACTTAAGGAGGTAATAATATGATGGATGAAAAAAGATTTTATATGGGATTACAGGAAGGTTATATAACTAAAAATAATATAGATAAATCTATAAAGGTATTATTAAAGTTTGATATAGTAACACCTGCCCAAGGTTTAAGAATTAAAGAAAAGGCCGAAAAATATTGGAGGGCAACGGAAAAATACTTTGATTCGGAAATTTTAAAACCGTAGCGAACAAAAAAAAAATAAAGCCCTGGATAATTTCCGGGGCTTTTTTTTTGATTTAAATAATTTTTTATAATATTTTTAATAGTAGTATTAAGATGCCGAAATTAAGGTTTTAATTTTGTTTGGTAAGTCAATAATGGGTTTATTGGTTTTAGGATTCGGTTTCTTAATACTTACGGTAACCATACTACCTATCTCCAATAAAGTTGATGATTTAAGAACAGATTCCGTTACAGATACAGGTCTGGCATGTACCACTGGTGCATCCGAAACCTATTGTACGGTTACCTTAAGTTCGGTTTCGGCTTATGAACCAGTGGCACCAAGATTCGTAGTTACGGAAACTAGCCCTGGTTCAGTAGTTAGAACAACTACCTCGGTTCTAAATTCCAATCTTAATACTGTAACAATATCCGGTTTATCCACAGGTACCTCTTATGTATTTACCATAGATTACTTTAAGGTAGATACCGCGGTTCAATCTGCAACCCATTTAGATTCCCTCCTTAAAAGATGGAACCTATTTATGGTTTTAGGTACCTTAGTGGTTTTAGTTTTAGGAGTTGGGTTATCATTCAACTACCAAAGAGCTTAATATGGTCGGTCGGATATTGATTAATAATAATTCCATTTGGATTATTAAAACTAAATAATTATAAAGGATTTTATAATGGAAATTAATAAAATTACCGCAATTATATTGTCTGTAGTAGTATTAGTGGCTTTTCTTGCCGTACTACCTACAATTATCACAACAACTGGGACAGCGTCTTCGGCCGCCACTACAGCTGGTGATACGGCCACGGCCGCAATAATTGACCTAATCCCGCTTGTTGCATCCGTTGGAGGAATCGGCGTAGCAGGATTAATAGCAATTAGAGCCGCAAGGTCAGAATAAACCACATAATAATTTTTTTTATTATTTGGTTTTAATAAACCATTGATAGGGTCATTTTTTGACCCTATCAAGTAAACAAAAAAGTAAAAAGAAAATGACAACCAAAAAAAAATATCAACCTATTGGACCAGCTTTCAAAAAAGAAGATTGGGATAATATAAAAAAGGGTGGTAAATTTGCAAAAAAGAAAATTAAAAGACTAGGATTTAAAGCCCGGGATTTTTATCGAACCCAAAAAGATGTTACCAGTTTTAATAAAGTAAAGAAAGCCCAAGCTGATAGAGATAAGGCCCAACGGGATTTATATATAGAGCAACTTAAGGCAGACCATTTAAACCAAGTTAAAAAATTAAAAAATGAAAAAATAGAATTTGAAAAACAGGCAAAAAAACTAAAAATCCAAAATATATATAAAAAAATGAAATTGAAAAACAAAAATGCCAAAATAAAAGATGCTATTAAACAATATAACAAACCATCAGGCTGGTTAAGTAAATTTAGGAGATAATTATGGCAAAAGTTAGATTACCATGGTATGTAGATTTTGATTATACATTTAATGGTCCAAAAGATTATAGAAAGTATTTAAATACTTTTGGTGTAAAGCATAGATGGTCCTTTAAAGATGAAAACTTTTATACCTTTACAGGCACAGAAAAAAATTTGGTAAAGTTTTTTAATGAAGAAATGAGGAGAAGTGGAGGCAAAGTAAAAGCCAAAACCTTAAAAGAAGTTAAAGAAATTTGGGTAAAAGCCAATAGGGATAGAGATAAGGAATTGGAAAAAAGAGGAATTGAATTTGAAAAAACGGACCCAAATGATTTCCAAATCACTCCATCAAAGTCATCATTTATACTTAAAAATAAAATTAAAAACAAAAGATTTAGGAGATAATTATGCCAAAATATGACTTAGAAACAATGATTAAAAGATGGGAAATTGAAAAGGACAAGCCATCATGGAAAAAACTAAACGATAAAGAAAAGGTTGAAAAACTTTACAAACAAGAAAAAAAATCAAGGAAATTTAGGAGATAATTATGCCAACAAATAAAAATGCCCAGGTTATTACTTGGAATAATATGATTGATGATCCATTTATACAAAAGGAATTAAAAAAATTTAAGATTAAATTTAAAGTCATTCCTGGCGATGACCCCTTTAGTGATAGATTTACTAACACGGTTGTATATAAAGGTAAAGAAAAAGATTTGGTAAAGGCACTTAATTTTGTCCATGGATATGAAGGCAAAACACTAAAAGGCATTAAAAAGTGGATGGAAAATGATGAGGAACATGAACATATTGATTTTAGATTTAAATTTACTAACGGAAATAAAAGAAATACAAACAAAACAACAAAATTTAGGAGATAACCGTGGCGAACAAAAAAAAGAAAATGTTTCCAAAGCCGGGAACCCAAGACATTTATAAAAAAATGACCAAAAAGGATGTAAAGGATGCCGAAAAAATGTTTACTATAAATCCGAAAAAAATGTTTAAAAAATAAGGAGATAACGTGCCAAAATATTTATATACCAATTATGATAAAGAGGTAAGAGATTTTAAAAAATCGGCCGCTAAACTAAGAAGGTTAAGAAACAAAAAAGGCACCGTGGCTTATAAATCAGCCGTGAAAACATTTAAAAAGGATGCCAAAGAGTTAAGAACCGCAAGTGGCAAATTAAAAAATTATAAACGGAGGTTTAAAAAATAATGTCTTTTCCTTTTTTAATATTAGCCGGAATCAGTTTATTGATATTAGCCGGAGATATACAAACTAATAATAATACAAATTCCATACCATTGTTTATATGGTTAATCTATGCTTTGGCTGGAACATTCTTTTTATTTTCAATATTAAGAGCCGTAAGGATATTAAAAAATTAATGCAAATTACAGAAAAAAAAATCCATTATTTAGTTCCAATAATATTGGGGTTTATTTTTCTACTAAGTAATTTAGGCAATACCTCTATTGATGCCCAACAACCTACACCTACACCTACACCTACACCAGTAGGTCAGCAATATTTACCAAGTATTCAAATCCATGAGGCGTATGGATATAAAAATATTAGCACCAATATAGCCGAGGATTATTTTGTTTTAATTAGATATGATTTATCGGTCGGGAATTCTCCTAATACAGAATGGTGCAGAGATATATATTTAAAAAATCCTGCTGGTTGCGACACTACTCCACCTAACCCTACTTTTCCATTTTCACTATATGATGGATTAATTTCTGCGGTATATTATGATAATGCCGGAGTTATTCATACAGTACAACCTAAAGTACCAAGAATTGGTAAAGGGTTATTAGGTATTTATTCAGACCCACCATCGGCTACATCCTTTGGATTTAATTTAAGTAAATTGCCAGGTATGGTATGTTTAGTTTTTTCAACGGATTATTTTGTACCATATCCAAATAGTACCCAATATAATTGTGTTAATGTAGTAAATGAGGCAAATGGAAGGGTATCTTTATCCAATGAAATTTCATCGGATTCAGGAATTTTGTATAGATTAGAAACCGACTTGGGTTTACCTTTAAATACATTGGTAAGTTCTAAGGGTAAGGTAACTCCATCAGGGCAAGTATATTTAGAAGAGGCCCTCCAAGGTATCGTAACTGTGGCAAAAAATGCCCAAGGAGAATCGGTATTTCAATTAGGTGTAACCAGACCAAATGAAGGGTTTGAACCCACAGGTGCATCAATACCCTTACAGGAAATAATTTCCGCGACAGCCACAGCATCCCAAGTAAGTAGTAACCTAGATATAGTGAGTGGGCAATACCTAGGATTTGATTCTGGCGCATATTTTGGACTAATTCTATTTTTATTTATAGGGTTATTATGTGGTGCTTTAATTATGGTAGCCACCAAATCTTCTATTATGGCTATTATAACCGCGGTATTAACAATGTTACCAGCTGTCTGGATAGGTTCTATATCCATAGCTTTTTTGTTTAGCTTTTTATCCTTATTTATATTGTTAGGCAGTTGGTATTGGATAAGAAAGGAGCCAGGATAGTGAATAAAGGCTTAATTGCTGGATTATTGGTACCCTATTTAGTTATTCAATTTTTAGTAGGCATAGCCAATGCAACATATAGTTCGGACCCTACCGAAGGTGATGAAATTTTTAATATTATTTTAGATGCAAACACCGGTCAATCTGATGAGGCCGATGCAGATGGAAATGTAATTCAAGGAGGATTTACTTTTATAACGGATGCAACTGGTAACTTATTTGGTTGGACTCAAAGTTTCTTTAAAATTATAACCTTAAATTATCCTTGGTGGAGTAGGTGTTATATTAGTAATACTGACCACCCTGGATATGAAGGAGGCAATCAATATCAAAATGGAACCTTAAGAACATCACCAACTGGCAGTTGTTATGAGTACATAGATGGTACTAAGGCACAGGATGCCCCTATGGGGTTTATGATAATTAGATGGTTTATTATTCTTTTAGCATTACCTGGTTTGTATATAGTTTCATATAAAGCGGCCGAATTATTTGCTAGATTTATTTCCGCAGTTGGTAATTCTTTAGGCGCTTTAAAATCATTAATAGCAGGGTGGTAAGTATGTTAAAATTTTTTGGTCGCTACGGTTTTAAAAAAAGAAAAGAGGCAAAAAAATTCAGTTTAGGATTTTTAGCTTTTATTGTTTTTGGGATTTCTTTAGCAGTAAGTTGGCCCAATTTATTTAGTTGTAAAAATATTTGGGCTATTGAACCGTCGGATTATTGTTATAAATACGATTTAAATGTGGTTAATACAGGTGCATCCAAGGATTACTATCCAGTTTTATTAGAATCGGTAAATCAATTTGATTGGGTAAATACCTTTGAATATATAGACCCTTTTGGCTGGTCTATATATCCATACGAATCATCCTTGGCGGATGAACGGGAGATTATGATGCAGGATTTAGATTCTTTAGTAGCCAACCAGTGGTATGTAGTTGATGATTTAAGTTATGGTCAAACATCCTTAAATGTTTTATTGGGAGCTAATGATATCCAGAGAAACCAAGGGATGTATTTTAGTGGATTAGACTATACCCAAACCAGTCATTCTACGGAATTTAATACAAGTTCCTTCCATTATTTAATGGAATTAGAAGATATAAATCCAATAAATTGTGTACCGGGCCCTTGTATAGAACAAACAATTTTGGATAAACATGATTTTAATTTAACAACGGGTATTTTAATACAACTAATTAACAACCCTGCAAACACCACACAAACCAAGGTTAGAGTTCAATTGGATAACACCTATGGAGATTCACAATATTTTACTATGGATGGTAATGAGTTTATATCCGTGGCTTTTGATTCTGGAGACCTTGATATTGTAGCCGATGGTGTTACTACATCCTATAGTGGATTGACCCATACAAACAATTCCACAGATATTTATATAGGTGTTAATGAAACCTTATCTGGAAAGGGGAATTACCTAGATGATTATTCCGTAAGATATATTAGTGGTCAATTTGGTTCTTCTTGCTTACCTGAATGTACACCTATTTTTTATTATGGGTATAATCCTTTAGATATTTCTCAAACCTCGGCTGTTAATCCTAATTATGCAGGTTCAGTTAATGATATTTCAGGTAGTCCTACTAACCATAATTCCAATTATTTCTTTAATAGAGACCAAACTGGGATAAGTGTTTCCGCATCAAAAATATCTTCGGCCACAGCATCAGGAAGTACCATATTTAATACTAATACTACTGATATTATAGGCAGATGGTGGGGTGAAGGAAATCCGAATACTCTAGCCACGGGTAATGATAACTTTTTAGGATTATCTTTTATGAAGATTAATTTTTATCCTGCTGGTGCATTAAAATTACCTGAAATGCTTTGGTATTCTATGTGGGCCACATCTTTTGGTTTATTAATAGCAATAGGGACATTTTGGATTTTTAAAAATGTTCCAGTAGCCATGTTTGGTTCTGCTGTTCCTATTATAATATTTCAAATCCAAGGACTACTAACACCTTGGTATACTATTGTATATTTTTTATTATTAGGTTCAATTTATAGTACCTCATTATGGGTTGAAAGGAGTTAAATATTAGAATGAGAAAAAAAATAGGTGTAATATTTATACTATGATAACAAAAGAATTTTATATAGGTTTAGCCATGCTGTTAGGGGCCGTTGTAATCGGTTTTTTCATCGGGTTAGGTACCTGTCAAATTTAAATAAAGGATTTATTATGAAATACTACCACGCATTAAAAAATTCCGCTTATAATTTTAGGATTGATTTAGGTAAGTTAGGATTTATATTTTCGTTAGTTGCCATTGGTTATGTGTCCTCTATATCTAATACCCCTTGTTTAGAGGCCCAATCCACCTGTGCTGTAGGGAGCAACCCAGTTTTTTCTGAAAATATTAATATTAAAGGTGGAACGGCTTTTCAAACTACCATTGATGGCTCTAATATTACGGCCGATAGAACCTTAACCTTGGCTGATACTGATATGGATTTATCCAATGCTTTAGTTGCCACAGGTGCATTAACTAATAATACTCCTTTAAAAATAGACTCTGGTGGTAATGTAGTTACCCAAGATTTAGTTCCAGAAACCGATTTAACCATAGGTAGTGGAACAGCTGGACAAATGTTAGCAGTTAATAGTGGTGGAACGGCTTTAGAATTTGCAAATACCTATAGTCCTCCAGTTTTGACCGCAAGTAAAGTTATGGCAACTGATGGAGCAGGTGCATTTTCCACAACTGATGTTTATCCTTTATCTTTAACAGCTTTAAAGGTTATAGCTACGGATGCCACAGGTGCATTAACTATTACGGATGTTTATCCTTTATCTTTAACAGCTAATAAACCTTTGGTTTCTGATGGAACCGGTGCATTAACCACAGCTAGTTTAACCGCAGATAAAATAATGGTTACTGACACAAATGGAAATTTGGATACCACAAATGTATATCCTTTAAGTTTTAGTGCAAATAAACCCATAGTTTCGGATGTTAGTGGAAATTTAACTGATATAACCTTAACAGGTGATACACCAATGAAAACGGATGCCAACGGAAATTTAACGGCTACCGACTTAGTTCCAGAAACCGATTTAACCATAGGTAGTGGAACAGCCAGTCAGTTTTTAGCAGTTAATAGTGGTGCTACGGCTTTAGAATTTGTGGATGCACCTACTGGTGGTCAATGGACATTGGTTGCAAGTGGAGAAGGTATCCAACCAACTAACAGTTACCAAAATAGTACAGGAGATGATGTTCTTTTTTGTTGGGGTGGTGCTAATTCAACCGATGGAGTAGATGGTTCATATTTTAGAATGTCAGCTGGAAAAAGATATAAATTAGTTTTTTCCACAAAAACTAATCATGGTCAAATGACGGCCGCCACTAGCGGTAATAGTAACCATGGTATGAGATGGCTAGATAGCCAAGTTGATTGCTCAAATGGAAGTATATCGAAGGTTAGTGGTAACAGCTGGCCCACAAATTATGGATGGGGATTCATATCTCCTTCTTGGTACCTAAAATCTAGTAGCAATGGAAATAGTGCTAATTATGGTAGTGGTACCAGTATGAATTACCAATCAGTTAATCACTATTGCGAATTTTTCGCAAGTCAAACCGCTGTAGGTAGTAATATGCCGGTCTCATGGTCAGGGGAACTAACTATCCAAGATTTTGAGGCCACGTTTAATGGTTCTAATTATGGTATCCAATCCGAATGGGATGTTGAATTTAGGTCAATAGATTCCAGTAGTCCTTGGGATGCAAAAGAAGGTGGTTTTTCAAAAGGTGATTGTTTCAAAAATAAAAATGGTAGCCAACAATCCAATTATAATACCTTATCAAGTGTTAGTTCGGTTTATGGATTATTTTTAAATAGTCTGAATTATAACTTTGGTGGAAATAAAGCTGACTATTTGGTATATTGGCTTTATGAAGATAATAATTTTTGTAGTAAATGGGGTGGAAACTGTTGATAAAACTTAATCCGCATCAATGGACAAAATTAAAAAAACTAGAAAAATTAGTAAAATCAGATAAAAAGACAAATAAAGATAACAAAAGACAATAAAACATTGAAATAAAGGAGTTTCCCTTGCGATATAAGACCCGTCCATCCTTAAAACGATATGTTTATACTCCCTTGGTGGCTACTATACTCTTAAAAACTACGTTATTTTTATTTAATCGATATAAGGTGGTAAAACGTGGTTAATTATAATCCTTTTGAGGATGAAGAACGGTCCTCGGCAGAAAGTTATCTTCCTGGCAAAAAAGAAAAAAAAGAAAAAACAGAACCAGCACCTACACCACCTGATTTTAAAAAAGTTGAAGAAGGTGCACCACAAAATATTAAACCTTTTTATTCGGGATCCATGGATATAGAGGATAGAGATACAAAACCAGAGGTAATAAAAAACCAAGAGTTATTAAACCGCCAAATGTCAGATGGTTTTCCTAGTGATAATATATTTATAGAAAAAAAAGACCCGGTTATTACCCCTAAAAAATTAGAACCTCAAGATTTTCAGCCAGTGGCTTTTGATAATTACGAAACAAAATCCCAGGAAGTTGCAGATTTAGGCGAAGATATAAAAAAACAAAATTTAATTATATCTAATCAACAATCCGAATTTACAAAATTAAATAATCAATTAGAGGACCTTGACCAAAAAATCGAGATGCAAGGAGGCAAATATGATGATTTATTTGGATTAATTCCTGAATCCGAAAAAAACCTTGACCTTGATGTAACCGAATATAATAAAAAAGTTCAAAGCCATGATAAGGCGGTTGCGGATTATAATGCAGAGGTTGATAGATTTATGGCTAATCCTTTTGGGACCATAGGTAGTGATGGAAAATATTTAAAACAAGTTGAATTGGAAAAAAGAGGAATTGAAATTGATAAAACCCAAGAAAAATTAGAAGAGGAATTTAAAAATATTTCAAACAGGACCACAGCGGCCGAAAGTTTTTTAATTGGTAATGACCCGGTTTTTCAAAGAGAACGGAATTTATATAACCAATTAGTAACTGACAGGGAATCCTTAATTAAAAATTTGACCGCTTTGGCTGATAGTTTAAATAATAATATTGATAATTTTAAAACCAATGTTGATTCCTACAATTCCAAAGCCCTTAATGTGGGTGCTTATGTAAATCAATTAAATCAAGCTATCGAAACCCAACAAGCGATTAAGGATAGAGTTCAATATATAGAAGATTTAAAAAAACCTGCTGAACCTGAAAGGGAATTTTGGAGAATAAATGAACCTGTAAATTATCGAGATTTTTGGGAAGATAAATATACACCACAAGACCCGGAATCTTTTATAGGGAGAGACCAAAAAGAGGTTTTTAAGGATTTATATGTTCCACAAGACCCGGAATCTTTTATACAGGTTCCAGATAAATTGGAAATAGAAGACCCCAATGCCAAAAGATTTACCATAGGTTCTATAGCCCAAAATGTGGTGGATTCTGCGTATAAAATTAAACCAGGTAGTTCTAAAGGAGGTGCACCAGAGTTAGCTAAACCGGAGTATGTGGATAAAATAGAAAATTGGGCTACCGAAAATATATATAATTTAGAATTAGGCAAAGTGGCTGAAAAGGTTTACCAAGAGTTAGATAAAACGGCTCAAATTTTAAAAGGCGATGTAACCGCCGAGGAATTTTTCAGTAAAGAATTTCAAAAACCAGAACCAAAAAGTAGTTGGGGGGATTCAAGTTTTAGCCCTACCGTTGGTACAATTTCAGAATTTACAGGGTTGCCCTATTTATATAGAGAGGCAAAAAAAATACCTGATGTATTGGTTTTACAATTAGATAAAAATCCAAATACCAAATTGTCTGATTTGGATGATTATGCTGTGGCTATAGGAACATTAGGTGGGTTGGTAGACCCAGGTGTAAAATTCGGTGATAAGGAATATTCCTTGTCATCTATTTTAAATCCTGATGGAAATGAAAATGATAAATGGCGGGCAGTTAGACAAACCAACGAATTTAGAGAAACCAGACCTTTTGGGGATATATTTTTCGCATCCGAAGAAGGTGGAGATATTATTTCAGCGGCCGAAAAAAAAGGCAAAAAATTTGGTGATGTTCCGACCTTTATAAAAGGCGCAACTACTGGAGATTTATCAGGATGGGACCCTGCATATATGGGTGCTTATTTGGGTGACCAATGGAGAATTGCGGATTTTGCCCTTACGGCTTTACAACTTAAATACATAGGTAAAGCAATAGAAGGAATTGGGAGAATACCTAAAGGCGCAATCCGAGAAATGGGAAAAGGTTCAGAATTTATAAAAGATAATAAAAAAGTAGTTTGGGGTCCAGACTGGATGTTGAATCCCGTGGATTTAGTAAATAAAAAACAATTCCAGGCTATGGATAATTATAAAAAGATTGGTGGCGAATTATTTAAATTAGGTGAAGAGATAGAAAAAATAACAAGCCAGGCAAGATATAGAAACTTAATGCCATATCCTTTTAGCCGTGAAAAATATTTACCTAAAAGTGTGGCGAACAGTTTAATTAATAAAATAACTAACAAACAAGTAAAGTTGGCAAAAAAATTAAAAGAAAATTCCTTTGGAGAATGGGCAAGTAAATACACTTTGGATAATATTGTTAATGATAGAGATAAGGCGATTTATAATTTAATTCAAACCAGAAAATCTGAACCTTGGCCCATAAATAACCAAGCATTAAAAGATTGGGAAACGGGATTAGGAAAAATAGAAAATGACATTTCGGATGCGGTTAAAAATGATATAGCATTTAACCAAGTTGAAATTTTATATCCACAGCTTGATAAACGGGCCCAAGAAAAATTATCAAAGGAATTAATAAAAGATTTATTTGGAAAGGATGATATTGCCAAAGGTGGAAAAGGAACAAAAGAACCAAAAGAAAGATTTATTGGGGCCCGGGATTTTGTAGTTTATAATAAGGATAAAAAAATAGATAAATTATTTAAGGATTATTGGCAACAAGGCAAGGTATTCCCGGCTCCTATCAAAGGTGGTATGGATGATTTTACAACCAAAGATATATATGGGGAAAAATTTGACCAGGTAGTAACTGAAATTAACCAACTAAGAAAATCGGATCCTCAGTTTGGTTTAGATGCTTTAGAAGGGGTTTTAAAAAGAGTGATTTCCGATGGTTCATATAAAAAATATATGTCCATAAAAACCAAAAATGGTTTATTTGATGAAAAAGGTAAATTTAATGTGGAAAAAGCATTAGATTGGTTAGACCAAGATTACAAAAAAGGTAAAGTTAAAAGAGACCAAGCTAGAAAAGACCTGGAATCTCAATATAAAAATCCGGTACCTAAATTAGATGAAAAAAAAGAATCCCTGGATGATGTAGTAGGAAAAGATGAAAAAACAAACCAAGCACCTCAAAAAGATAGAGAGAAAATTGGTAAAGATAAAGGGTTAATTTCAGGTTTAACAATAAATAAAAATTTAGGTGGATTATTTGGTGGTAAACCTAGTAAATTTTTTAAAAGTGGGGAAGAAAACAAAATGCCACAGGTTAATAATCGTGGTCAAGATATAGGATTAAAAAAACCTGAAGATGGAATGCCAGGTATAACTTGGTTAAGTAATCTTCCAGGTGCTGGTTCTGATTCTCCCAATATGGCAGGGGGAATGTTGCCAAACAACCAAGATAAAGCCGGGAAGTCTGATTCAGAGAAACCACCAAAAGATGCAGAGAAACCACCAAAAGATGCAGAAAAAACACCAAAAGATGCAGAAAAAACACCAAAAGATGCAGAGAAACCACCAAAAGATGGTGCATCTAAAAAAGGTAAAAAGCCAAGAGATTATGACCCTGTCAAA
>VTLG01004301.1_pt1 | contig 26310 bp, 38 predicted proteins | sample 4694571 | NCBI WGS metagenome assembly VTLG01 (sample SAMN12604809, study PRJNA352737) | marine metagenome | biome: ENVO:00000447; feature: ENVO:00000209|ENVO:00000569|ENVO:01000036; material: ENVO:00002151; isolation source: viral sequences binned using virsorter ...
ATGTTGTGGTTTATTCAGTGGCGGAGGTAGCGACGGTTCGTTTAGAGGAAAAGTCTACGAGCCACTAATTGATTATTTATGTGGTGGCGAATATATTTGGCATAAAGAAAGTAAAGACCCTGCTATTATGCCAATAGTTACGAATGACGAACTTGCTGACCAAGCTCATAGGTTGCGTGATCTATTAGAAGCTACGAAAGAAGTTGCTGAAGAAAACGAGGAGACGCTACAAGACGATACTATTATTATACAAGTTGAACAACGAGGTTCAACTATTGAATATACCTACAAAGAAGTGCGTGATCTAGAGTTATTACTTCGTGCTACTGTCGAAGGTGGCGGTGTTATGCAAGTATGGTGGTAGTAGTTTACTTTCGTTATAGTGGTTTATATACTATATATAGGTAGTAATTAACGACAAAAAGAAAGGAGAAAGTTATGCGATGTTCTTATTGTAAAGACCCAAACTGTGTAGTTCCTGAGCCACGTGCTCGACTAGGTTATACTACATGCACTGATTGCGGCGAGCGAGTCGCTGCCGACCTTGCGGAAAGACGCAAAAAACAGATAGCACCTACTTATAACAAAGGTGCATATCAATATATTACAATTAACGATACTAAGACTATTGGGAGGTAGTTATGGCTGATTATAATAAATACCATAGAGCATTAGATATAATGCAAAGAGACGGTAAAGTGAATATGTTCGGAGCACCTGCTGAGCTAGTTGCCGAGTTCCCCGAACTAAGACGCAGTCAAGCTGTTAAGATTGTATCCGAGTGGATGAAAAAGTTTTTAAAGGTGAATGATGGCAATAAGTAGATTTACAAACAATTTTTTACACAACACAAAAGTTAGAAAAGGAGATTTTGATTGGGATTTATATAACATGATAGAAGAACTTACTGACGAACAAGAAGCATTAAGACAATTAAATGCATTAATAGAGAGTATTGCAACAGGTAATAACACTTATACCTTAGAATGTTTTCAAGCAGATGTAAAAGAAGCAATTAAAGAGGTGAATGATGACAATACCTAAAAAAATGATAAAGGAATGGTGTGGTAGTTTTGGCGAAGCAGTTGATCTTATATATTCAGTTTTAAACAACGGAACAGATAAAGATGACATTATAAAAATGTTTGAACAACATTTTATTGATGAGGGTTTGCTGACTGAAGAAGAATTTAAAAGAAAGGTGAATGATGAGCACTGATTGTAAATGCGAAAATATCGTTAATAGCCATAAAATCACTAAAGACGGAGTATTACAAAGCGTTTTAGAGTGTGAAGATTGCGGTAAGCGAGAGGTTGAGCCATCGTAAAATGGCTTGCCCCTTGCTTTATAATGGCGTAAATGGTAAGTATACTATTTATAGTTAAAAAATAATTATTCGAAAGAAAGGAGAAAGTTATGGAGAATAATGTATATGATAGGTTTGATCACGTCAACGCTCCGAGTGAGCCGTTGACGGATTACGTTTTTATGAAATATTACCCTAAGCGATTGTCGGAAGTGTTGAACGGTGGCACTCCTATATGTATGGAGTTTTACTACCAAGACGGCAATACTTGGTTAAAGATAAACGGCAACGACGGAAAGTTTGCAGTTTATCAGTATATGCGAGCCAACGGAAAACTACCGAGATTTATGTGTGAAGAGATGTATGCACATTGTGTAGCCATTGATAGACTGTGGGTTGAGGATATGGCGGATAAGTTTGAGGAGATATCATGAGCGATAAGATTAAATTTGGTGACTGGTTTGTTTGGGAAGACCACGACGGCTATATTGAACAGGCGATGGATGATTCAGCAGATATTGCGGTAGTTATAAACGATATATTGTCCGATGAAGATAAGTTGATTAAATATAACTATAAAGATCACGGAGACGTGAACGGTATCCATTTATATACTTTTATGACTGATGAGTATATATTTATTTGCCACTTCACCTATGCCGATGAAAACCAAGCGTATCTATTTAGACATCAAAACATGAGTTGAGGAGGAGATATCATGAGCGATAATAAATTTGTTAAGACGGGCTGTCAGGACATTGATATATCTGTGGGTGATAGCCCTCAACGAATAGAAGATATATATAGCTCAGAAGATTATTTGACTGAGGTTGTTTATTCGAAAGATGTAGGTAGTTTCAAACAAGCAGTCTATAACCAAGTAATTTGTTTATTTAATGACGATGTACATGGTAGAATAACCGAATCATCAGAGGTTTATATTCATGTAGAAACCAACGATTTGTATAATTATATACATTTTGAATATGAAGGTGGCACAGGATTCACTCTACGAATGCCTGTGAAAGTAAGCAACGCATAGTCATGGTCAGTAACTAGGATAACAAGGAGATGCGACTAGTCTAAGTAACGAAGAGTGCAAGCAAAAGCTGACCGCCTCCAAAGACCCTCGCTTAGTGCGGGGGTTTTTTACGTTCGATATAGTCTAGGCTTGCTTTACTTTCGCTTGTAAAATCTTAGGTATAATATAAAAGTAAAAAATTACTTTTACGATTTTATTTTTCGAAAGAAAGGAGAAAGTTATGAAAAAACTATACGAAAATATACAGCGAGAGTTGGATAAAAACCGAGTGGACGAGTGGCATTCGGTGATACCTTTATCGGAGGACGGAGCGTCTTTACTTAACGATTTAATGGATGTGAGTAACCCAGACCTTAGCGAAGGAGTAAATGGATTATTCTTACACGAGAATCAGCAAGGATATATCGAGCCTAAGAACGCATACATTTGTGAAGGGACTACTGCAATCATTGAAGATAATGATTATGTTTACTTTATATTTTATGTAGAGTCAGGCGACCAACATGCAGAGATCTTAGCTCAGATAACGAGACACGACAAGCGTAAAAAGGAGAATAGTGTGATTAAACTATACGAAATATACGCAAACGACGAGCTATGGGACGAGACCAGTTGCCCGTTCGGGACTGAGGTGTTGAACCGTGAAGCATACGAACCGATAGAAAGGTCGGAGCTAGATGTTTACGAATTGTGTGAACAGTTGACTGCTGCAAAAATAGATTATATTGAAACAAAAAATAGTCTACATACAGAGTTGCAGTGGGAAGATGATGATTGTAACCAGACCATCGAGGTAGGGTGTTACATTTATGTTCACGAAGGATATATTTACAATATAAAGATGGCTTGGACTGACGGAGTTTGTGGATATAGTATGACGAGAGAGCCACGCTTTAATAAAAAATATTTATAGACTCTCTACTAAATACCCTCGTGTCGTTGTCTACGGCTCGGGGGTTTTTTATTATTGAATGTATCGTATTAGTGTTTTTAAAAATAAAAAATTTTAATGAAAGAAATTTACAAAACTACTAATATCTCTAATATAGTAATAGAATCGTTCTGAAAGTCTCTTTGCTACTGTGTTTCTTTGATTCACGAAAGTAATAGATTTGCTATTAGTTATTACAAATGAGTGGTAAGATACCTAGAGGGCACGAGAAAAGTAATTTAGAAATTATCTTTTTCAATAATATTGTAATATCATTTGCTACAGCGAGGTGTTATAATGAAAAAACTGACTTATACCAATTTAGTGCCAACCGAAGACGGTAAAGCTTTCGTCGATCAACACGGTAAGATATGGCAACCACTCAACTCAAAACAAAAAAGATTCTGTAAAGAGTATATTAAAGGACAAACAGCTACTGAATCAGCTATTAAAGCAGGCTATACAAAAGATAGAAAGGGTGCTAAGACACAAGGAAGCGTTCTACTCAATCATAACCCAGTCGTGCGAAACTACCTCATAGACTTGGAAATCGCAGCCTCAGAGAAGGAAGCAGTTTCTCTAGAGAATCACCTGTCCACTCTACACGACCTGCGAGAAGAAGCCAAGGACCAAGGACAGATATCCGCTGCCATTACCGCCGAAGTACATCGAGGCAAGGCAGGTGGACTCTACATCGACAGGAGAGAGATATTGACTGCAAAAATCGATCTAATGTCCAAGGACGACATACTCACTCGGCTCAAAGAATTGATTGCAAAAAAGACTGATAACGTTATCGAAGGCGAGTTCACCAAGAAACACTGAGCGACGGAGCGATTGAGCGACTTTCGTAGCTATCTTTTAGTGCTTTACTTTGGTACCAATCTCAGGCATAATAACTTTGTTACTTAGGGGGTTATAGGTTTAACCTCCGATTATCTAGAAAGGAGAAAGTTATGTCACAGATAGATAAAAACTTCACCGCAGCGAGCCAAAAGGGAGCTGTAAATTATAACGCAGTTGTTACATTAGTAGCGACGCCTTCGGGTAAATTCCCAGCACAAGCAGGGAAAATTATCGAAGCTTTACTTACTGCGAAAGACTACAGTCTTACAGTAGGTGAGTTAGTTGGGACTGACGGATCAACGGATTCTGCTTTATTAAAAGCGGGATTGGTTACAGTCCAAACGCCGATGGACATCTGGTCTCATTACAGAGCTAGACTGGTCGACGAGGGATTAGTTACAATTAGCTAAACGCTGATTGTTTTCAAAAGGGCGACTTCGGTCGCCTTTTTTGTGCTCTACTCTAGTCTATCGCTCTAGTCTATCAATCGCTCTATCGCTCGCTCGCTCCGTCTCCTCTACCTCTACCCTCTACTCTATCTATCGATCGCTCTATCGTTGTGTTTTCGTTCGTTCGTTCGCTCCAGGAATCTAAGAATTTAAAAAATGTTAAGGGATTAACTAAGTTAGTTAACTTAATTAACTTAATATATAACTTAAATTAACTAACATTAGTTATTGACATTAAGCTAAATATCAGGATAATTAACAATATGAATACAGAAAAAAAGGTTAACACGCCTAAAAGTGTTGAGGTTAAAGCGACCAAGAAACAGAACGCTAAGGAAGTAAGAGAAGCTATTAATAATATTGATAGTAAAAAGGCTCTTATAGATACTAACTTTAAGGCTAAGTCTGGTTATATACCTAACGCAAGAGTTACGTTATTAACTACAGATCAAGCAAACGCCTTACCTAAACAAGCTCAATGTTTTATACAAACATTAGCAAGTATAGAAGGTCATACTTGTACTGTTGATGAGCTATGCGGTGGTGATGTTGCAGGTGAGAGCTTAGTATATAAACACTCTAACTTTAGTACTGTACAAACAGCTAGTAGAGTATTTAATCACTATAGAGAGCGATTAGTTAAAGAAGGTTTTATAACTGTTAGCTAATTAAATTAACTTACTATTCATACAAGGGCAAGTCTATACTTGCCCTTTTTTTGTGCCTATTATTTAACCCCCTATACCCCCCTAGCCTACGCCGCCGTCCGTACCCTCCGCCGTCCCTTAGTTTCAACCTCAAAATGCTATCTACTTTACAAATAAGTCCCTAGTGAAAAAAATTTTGCAAAAAAATTTTTATGAATTATACTTTTGCTATGTCAACAGACAAAAGATCGCAAGAATATAACCAACGTTTAGCTGAATTAGAAGATTTTATTTCACGTAACCGTTTAGTATCTAAAGAAGCACAGATGAGTTCATTAAGTGGTGAGGGATATAAAGACCCTCGATTTACTGTTAGTTTTGATAATCCTTTAATAAATAAATTTGCTTTACACCCACTAGCAGCAGAGGGCAGTGGGTATCAACCTACGACTAAAGAATTAGGTATGAGTGGACCAGAGGCAATGTTAGAGCCAACAGTCGGTGGACGATATAACCCACGTAAAGACATTGTAATGTTTAAAGACCCTAATAAACATTTAGATGTAGAAGCCCTTAAAGCGATGGGTATAAAAATAAATCCTGGTGATATAAAAACACCAGAAGATATACAAAAACATGAGTTAATACATAGGGCAGCACAAAAAAGCGGATATTTAGATTTTTTACCTACTAGTGAGTTTTTAAAAGAAAACGCAACTACTGACTATTTAAAAGGTGGTTTAGCAAAAATGTTAAAACCTTTAATTAATGAAGTACTTGCTGAATCTTATGAAGATACTGATGGTTTAGAAAATAGAATAAGATTCAGAGTTAGTAGGTTTAATATAAAAGATGATATGAAAGATATAGTTGCTAATGAAATGATTGAAAACGTAGATGTTTTACAAAAAGACTTCGAAAATTACTTATCTTCGCAAATGAATCCCGATGAATTAGCAGCAACAAGGCTAGATGAAATAGCCGCAGAAATGGAGTAGATATGAAAAAATTACTAAATATAGTTGGAGCCGTCGCACCCACACTTGGTACGGCGTTAGGTGGTCCACTTGGTGGTATGGCGTCAGGCGTTATATCTAAAGTTTTAGGTGTTGATAATAATCAACAAGCTATAGAACGTGCAATACAATCCGCTACCCCCGAACAACTATTAGAGATCAAAAAAGCAGAAAAAGAGTTTGAAGTTAAAATGCAAGAACTTCAAGTAGACGTTTTTAAATTAGAAACACAAGATAAACAAGATGCACGGTCCAAGTTTGGTAGAGATTGGACCGCACGTATTATAGGTATAGCTATGATAGGTGGCTTTCTTGGTTATATATTTTTAGTTACAATACAACCACCAGAACAAAACAGTGAAGCACTGATTAATTTAGTGCTCGGTTATTTAGGAGGATTAGCTAGTGCAGTAATAAGTTTTTATTTCGGTGCGTCGCATAAGGATCAAGATACCCATTAGACCGCCGACAAAGAAACTCATTCAACGTTTAAACTACTTTACTTAAATGAGATACGATACAACTGTAACAAAAGAGACCCCTGCGGCAATAGCAGAACCTATAAATTCTCTTAATGAGGGTTTGTTTAATGAATTTGGTGTTCCTTTAGAAAGTCTTGGACCGTTTCAAAGGTTTATTACCGAGCCAGGACTTGTTGGCGATAAAAAGCTTCAACGGGAAACAATAGGCAATATTGCATCTTTTTTGCCTTTTATAGGTCAAAAAGTAGCAGAAGCTAGAGCCGATAAGTTAGGACAATATTTAGGTTCTTTAGACGCATTAGGTGGAACTACTGCTACAAAATTAGCAGTATCGCCTTTTTTAATTGCTAGAAAAGCAAGGTTAGAAAAAACATTAAAAGAAGTAGATACTGATCCAATACTTAAAAATGATCCAACAGCTAAAACTTCTATTAAAAAACAATTAGACGAAACTGAAGCAGAAATTAAAAAACAAAAAGAAACAGATAAACGGTACGAAAAAATACAAGAAAAATATGCACCTGAACCTAAACGTATAACTGTTGAAGAACGTCAAGCACAGACAAGAAAATTTTTAGAAGATTATAATCGTGATGCTTATGCTAGAAGAGCACGAGAAGGTATAGATAGTACAGGTTTTGATTTTGAAACAGGTTTAGGTAGAGTTTATCACGGTGGACCTGCTGGGATAACTTCATTAAAAACACCTAAATTTGTATTAGATGATATTGATAATTTAAGTAAATCTACAGGCGGTATTTATACAGTAACTAGTAAATTTGACCCACGTTTAACAATGTTTGGAGCAAATGATAAAACTTTTGAAAGATTAGCAAATGCAATACCAAAAGAAAGGGTAGATAGACTTTTAAGAGATTTACCAGAAAAATCTATCTATGTAGGAAAACCTAACTTTAGTAATATTGCAAATACTATGGATTTACCACCAGAAGTTATTGATCGACTAACTGATGTTAGTAAAAATATAGTAGATAAAGGTAATCCATATGATATTGCTTTAAATTCTAGAACTAGAGGAGCTTTAGATTTTATTTTACAAAACCCAGAAAGGGGAGCCCCTGCAATGATTAATAAACCTGTAGGTGATTTATTTAGAGAAGCAGGGTACGACGCCATACGTTTTCCAACTAGAAAACCAAGTGCAGGTGGACAACAACTTGAAAGCGACACGATACTTTCACTTTACGATGACTTATTAAAAGGTTTTGATGAAATAACGTTAGCAGAATTACTAAAAACTATTGACTAAATTAACAGATTTAAAAAAGATAGATGTATCTCATCTAACTACCCAAGAAGCTAAAGAGTTTACGCTTTTACTAGAAGAATTAACAAAACGTGAACATCAAATAAAAGCTACAAGTACTTTTATGGATTTTGTTAAAGGTATTTGGGCAGAATTTATAAACGGCGACCACCACGTAAAAATGGCAAAAGCTTTTGACGATATTGCGAACGGCAAATTAAAACGTTTAATAATTAATATGCCGCCTAGACATACAAAATCAGAATTTGCATCACATCTGTTTCCTGCCTATTTATTAGGTAAAAACCCAAAACTAAAAATTATCGAGGCGACCCACACCGCAGACCTTGCAATTAATTTTGGTAGAAAAGTTAGGGATTTAATTGATAGCGACGAGTATAAAGACTTGTTTCCTGAAACAGAATTAAAAGCAGATAGTAGAAGTGCGGGAAAATGGTTAACAAATAAAGGTGGCGAATACTACGCTGCAGGTACGGGAGGTGCCTTAGCTGGTAGAGGAGCTGATTTGTTTATTATCGATGACCCGCACTCCGAACAAGACGCTATGTCTGATAAAGCATTAGACGAAGCTTACGAATGGTTTATGACAGGACCTCGACAAAGATTACAGCCTGGAGGTGCAATAGTAATAGTTATGACCCGTTGGTCTAAAAAAGACCTTACAGGTAGGTTAATTAAGAAAATGGCACAAGAAAAAGGTGCAGATCAATGGGAAGTTATAGAATTTCCTGCGATTTTACCTAGCGGCAACCCACTTTGGTCTAATTTTTGGTCTAAAGATGAGCTAGAAAGTATAAAAGCGTCGGTAAGTCCATCAAAATGGGCGGCACAATACATGCAAAGACCTACAGGTGAGGGTATTTCTATCATACCTAAAGACTGGTTTATGGTTTGGGACCAAGAAAAACCACCAACTTGCGATTATTTGATACAAAGTTACGATACTGCGTTTTTAAAAAGTGAAAGAGCTGACTTTACAGCTATAACAACGTGGGGTGTTTTCTATCCAGAAGGCAAAATAGGGGATGAAATCTACAATGGCGACGAAGCCCACTTAATTTTAATAGATTGTATAAAAGAAAGATTCGATTTTCCTGAATTAAAACAAGAAGCGTTACGATTATACGAATATTGGTCCCCTGATAGCGTAATTATTGAAGCAAAAGGGTCAGGATTACCACTTATACAAGAATTAAGACGTATTGGTATACCTGTAAACACATTTAGTCCAGGAAAAGGGCAAGATAAGATAGCAAGATTGAATTCTGTATCTCCAATTTTTCAAGATGGACGAGTTTGGGTACCTGATAACCGTTTTGGTGAAGAACTTATGGAAGAAGTTAGTGATTTTCCTGGAGGCGAACACGATGACCTTGTAGATGCTACAACTTTAGCGTTAGCACGCTTTAGACAGGGTGGATTTTTACAACTTTCGACAGATATGGGAGATACACCTAGTTACTATCCACCTCAAAGGGTTTATTATTAGTAAAATAAAGGGTATACTGCTAAAATTATGGCTATAGAAAAACAAGCGATACCCCAACCACTTCAACCCGAAGAAGAATTAGAACTAGAAGTACTTCCTGAAGAAAATTTAGAAGAAACCGAACTTACAATTAACCCAGACGGTAGTGTTAGTATTGGTGCAGTCGAAGAAAACCTAAATGTTGGTAAATTTGGAGAAAATTTAGCTGAAGTTATAGACGATAACGAATTAAATACTATAGCACAAGAATTAATAGCAAGTTATGAAGAAGATTTAGATTCTCGTAACGATTGGTTTAGAACTTATAGTGAGGGTTTAGATTTATTAGGTATTAACAGCGACAATAGATCAGAACCATTTATCGGTGCATCAGGAGTACACCATCCGATACTTGCAGAGGCAGTAACCCAATTCCAAGCACAAGCATACAAAGAAATGTTGCCTGCAGGCGGACCTGTCGATACAGAAGTTTTAGGTGTAACTGATAATGCTAAGTTAGAAAAAGCGAATAGAGTTAAAAACTTTATGAACTATCAAATAACTTACAAAATGGAAGAATATGACCCAGAGATGGATCAATTACTTTTTTATCTTCCACTATCAGGTTCAGCTTTCAAAAAAGTTTATTACGACCCTGCTGTAGGACGTGCAGTAGCAAGATTTGTAAAAGCTGAAGATTTAGTAGTCCCTTATTACGCTGTAGACCTTCTTACATCCCCTAGAATTACACACGTAATACATATGTCGCCGAATGACCTGAAAAAGTTACAAATATCTGGGTTATACAAAGATATGGATATGATGGACCCTGAAGGTGGTTACGATAATACTGATGTTGATTCAAAAATGGATGAATTACAAGGTATAACTAGAACAGCAAACGACGAAGAATATACTTTACTGGAAATGCACGTAAATTTAGATTTAGAAGGTTATGAAGATGTAAATGATGCTGGAGAAGAAACAGGACTAGCATTACCGTATATCGTAACGATTTGTAAGGATAACAGCAAAATTTTAGCTATAAGACCAAACTACAGTGAAACTGATCCTATGCGTAAAAAGATAGAATATTTTACACATTACAAATTTCTTCCAGGATTAGGTTTTTATGGTTTTGGTTTAATACATATGATGGGTGGGTTAACTAAATCTGTAACAGCTATTTTAAGACAGCTTATAGACGCAGGCACACTTAGTAATTTACCCGCAGGATTTAAATCAAGAGGATTAAATATACAAAGACACGATGATCCTTTACAACCTGGAGAGTGGAGAGATGTCGACGCTCCTGGAGGCAGATTACAAGATGCATTTTTACCATTACCTTATAAAGAACCAAGTGGAACCTTAAATGCTTTATTAGGTGGTTTAGTTGATGCAGGAAAAAGGTTTGCTTCTACTGTAGAAAATCCAACAGGAGACGGTAATAGTGAAGCACCCGTAGGTACAACAGTAGCTCTTATGGAAAAAGGACAAAGAATTATGTCTGCTATCCATAAAAGACTGCATTACGCACAACGTAATGAATTTAAAATACTTAAAAGAGTTTTCGGTGAATTTTTACCACCTGAGTATCCTTACCAAGTTCAAGGTAATAATGAAAACGTTTTTAAAGAAGATTTTGATAATAGCGTAGATGTAATTCCTGTTAGTGACCCTAATATATTTAGTATGACACAAAGAATTACTTTAGCACAAACACAACTACAGATGGCACAAGCGGCTCCTGATATACATAACTTAAAAGAAGCTTATCGTAAAATGTATATTGCACTTAACGTTAAAGATATAGACGCTATATTACCGCCTGATGAGGAAATACCACCACGTGATCCTATATCCGAACAACAGTCTGCGATGAAAGGTGAACCTATAAAAGCGTATGATTTTCAAAATCAAGAAGCATATATTGCAGCACATAGTGCATTTTTACAAAACCCTATGATTCAACAAAACCCTGTAGCGACACAAACCATAGGAGCTAATATACAAGAAAGACAAGCAATACTTTATAAACAACAAATAGAACAAGCTATGGGTCAACCTTTACCATCAATGGACGGACCTATGCCACCAGAAGTTATGAATCAAATAGCGATGATGGCAGCCCAAGCAACACAACAAGTTACAGGTCAGGCACAAGCTATGGCACAGGCACAAGCTATGGCACAACAAAATCCACAAATGGAAATGTTCCAACAACAATTACAATTAGAAAAAGAACAATTAGCACAAAAAGAACAAGAAGATTTACGAGATAAAGAAATAGATGTACAACGTATAAACGCACAAAGAGAAGCAACACAAATAAAAGCTGCTGTAGACTTACAAGAATTAGAGGCTAAGACTCAATCTGATGCCGATAAGAACTTTACCGAACTTGTCAAAACAGTTCGAGAAAGTAATAATAATCCAAATGGAGAATAATTATGCATAGAAATAAAGACTATCCAAATCCTAAACCACAAGGAGCAAAACAGAAAATGTCTGTTCCTTCGGTTGAGGACACAACAAAGTCTGAAGTTGTGAAAGCAGGTGAGTGTATTAAAGATTCTGATGGCAAAGTTGTCGGACAAGAATCTAAAATAAAAGCTGCTTATGGACAGACAAAAGGCTTACTTTGGTACAACTATATTAAATAGTGGATCATATAAGACTATTGGAGCATTTGCTCCAAAAATATCGTGCGAGAATAGACTCTCTCACGCAAACGCTTGCAGCAGGTGGTATTGAAAACTATGAACAATACCAACGGATTGTGGGTGAGATAAACGGTTTGAGTTTTGCAATAGCAGAACTACAAACTATTCATTCTAATATGGAGGATGCAGATGAGTAACAAAAATGTTATTCCAAACACAGTAGATAATTTTGGCAGTAAAGGTAAAGTTAGGGAATTAGAGCCTGATGAAAACACGATAACGCCAGAAAACTACGAATCTCATGCAGATAAGTTACCACGTCCTACGGGGTATCGTATCTTAATTTTACCATTCACACTACCTACTACTACTAAAGGTGGGATACAACTTGCTAGACAAACTATCGATAAAGAAAGGCTGTCAACAGTTGTAGGACACGTTGTTGCATTAGGTCCAGACGCTTATGGAGATACTATTAAGTTTCCAGAAGGTCCTTGGTGTAAGAAAGGTGATTGGGTTATATTCGGCAGATATGCTGGTGCTCGTTTTCAGATTGAAGGTGGCGATATGCGACTTTTAAACGACGATGAAATATTAGCAGTTGTTGATGATCCCGAAGCAATAATATCATAATTAACAGGAGAAATTATGCAAAATAATGAAGCAGAAAATATAGAACTGGTTTTACCAGAAGAAGAACAAGAAACAACAGAAGAAGTTGTTGAAGAAGTTGTTGAAGAAAAAGTTCAAACAAAAGATGAACTAGACGAAGTAAGTGATAACGTTAAAAAACGTATAGATAAACTTACTTATAAAATGCGTGAAGCTGAACGTCAAAGAGACGAAGCGTTAAATTATGCAAAATCAATTAATTACACTAATACAGAATTACAAGAAAAATTAAAAAATTCGGACTCTTCTCTTTTCAAAGAGTACGATAGTAGGGTACAATCAGATATTGAAAGGGCTAAAATTCATTTGAAAGAAGCCCAAGATGCTGGAGATGCAGAAAACATAGCTAACGCTACTGAATCATTATCTCGTGCAAGTGCTGAAGCAGAAAATTTAAAAAGACTGCAAGCACAACAAGCGATTAGAGATAAAAGAGCAGAGCAATCTGTGCAAACGCAACAACCACCAGTACAACTACAGGCAGATACGCCACCTGCTCCTGATCCAAAAGCAGAAGCATGGGCACAAGACAATAGTTGGTTTGGTGAGGATACTGTGATGACTTTTGCAGCTTTCGGTATACATAGACAATTAGTTGAAGAACAAGGATATGATCCAAATTCAGATGAATATTATAAGGAAGTGGATAAACAGATGAGACAAAACTTCCCAACAAAGTTTTCGCAAGAGCAACAAGCCCCCGTGCAACAAGTTGCTGCCTCGACTCCTGGAGTCGCAGGTAAGAAAGGTGCACGCAAAGTAAAACTGACACCTAGTCAAGTAGCTATTGCTAAAAGACTCGGCGTTCCATTAACAGAATATGCAAAGCATATTGAAGGAGTATAAAATGACAGATGATATTATAAAAACTGAAGTCGTCACAGACAGAAACTCTAGGTCTGCAGAGACACGAGACTCTCAAACTCGCAGTAAACCTTGGACACCCCCATCTATGTTAGATGCACCCGAAGCACCTCCTGGATATCAATTCAGGTGGATACGTGAATCAACTAGAGGTAACGATGATAAATCTAATATGTCTAAACGTATTAGAGAAGGATATGAACCTGTGAGAGCAGAAGATTATCCTGATTTCGAAGCACCTAGTATTGACCACGGAAAAAACAAAGGGGTTATTGGTGTTGGAGGACTAATACTTGCAAAAGTTCCTGTACAAACCGCAAAATCAAGAAATGATTATTTTACGCAGCAGGCAAAGTCTGCAATCGACGGTGTTGACCAGAATCTTATGCGAGAAAGTGACCCTAGAATGCCTTTGAAACCAAGTGATATTCAAAGGAGCACTAAGGTCGAATTTGGTAGTAGGAATAGTTCTGACGATAGTTAGGATAATTCCGACGTTTAATATTAACTATAATAAAACTTAGGAGAAATCAACATGGCAAATACAAACGCCCCTGATGGTTTTACCCCTGCGTATCATATTTATGGTGGTGTTATTCGTCCTGCACAGATGAGAATCGCAAGTGGTTATGGCACTTCCATATTTAGTGGAGATGTTGTTACTCTTTCAAGCGGTTATGTTCAACAAGCAGGAGCGACTGATACACCTGTAGGTGTGTTTTACGGGGTATTTTACACAGCGTCTGATGGTGAACCTACGTTTTCTAAAGTGTGGACAGCGAGTACCGCAACACAAGGTAGTGCTGACGCCGAAGCTTTAGTATACAACGACCCTGGAATTGTATACGAAGCTCAATTTACTGCAGGAACACCTGCTGTAAGTTTTATCGGTAACAAATACACTCTTTCTACAACTGCTGGTAGTACAGTTACTGGTAGGTCTAAAGAGGGTGTTACAGCAACTACATCAAGTGGTGTGGCACTATGTGTAGGCTTTGCGTCAAACCCAAGCAATTCGATTGGTGCTAACGCAAGAGCTCTATTCTCGTTCCCAACAAACACTTTTGCAGTCTAATATAGGAGAATAACATGGCAATTAACAGAGCACAACTAGTCAAAGAACTAGTTCCTGGCTTGCACGCTCTCTTTGGATTAGAATACGACAGTTATGAAAACCAACATGAAGAAATCTTCGACACAGAAAGTTCAGAAAGAGCTTTTGAAGAAGAAGTTATGCTTTCAGGTTTTGGCGAAGCACCGACTAAAGGTGAGGGAGCTGCTGTTGTTTATGATACTGCACAGGAATCGTTTACATCTAGATACTCACATGAGACTATAGCCCTAGCTTTTGCATTGACAGAAGAAGCAATAGAGGATAATCTTTACGATACTCTTTCTTCCAGATATACAAGAGCACTAGCAAGGTCGATGAATACTACAAAGCAAGTTAAAGCAGCTAATGTTTTAAACAACGCTTTTAATTCATCTTTTGTTGGAGGCGATGGTAAAGAGTTGTGTGCAACTGATCACCCAACTGTAGGTAACATTGATTTAAGAAATGAATTGTCTACAGCTGCGGATTTAAACGAAACTTCTTTAGAACAAGCACTAATTGATATTGCTGACTTTAAAGATGAAAGAGGTTTAAAAATCAATGCACAAGCAACTAAACTTATAATTCCACCAGCACTTCAATTTGTTGCTGATAGACTTATGGAGTCTCCTGGACGTGTTTCAACATCAGATAACGATATCAACGCAATCAGAAATATGGGTATGGTCCCACAAGGTTACGTTGTTAACAACTATCTGACTGATACAGACGCATTCTTCCTTAAAACAGATGTCCCTAATGGCTTAAAACATTTTGTTAGAACACCAGTACAAACAAGTATGGAAGGTGATTTCGAAACAGGAAATGTTAGATATAAAGCTAGAGAAAGATATAGTTTTGGGTTTAGTGATTGGAGAGGCATTTTTGGCTCTCCTGGAGCGTAAACAAGCTTATTTGTTTAATAAGGGGACTTCGGTCCCCTTTCTTTTTTGTATTTAATAATATAAAATGTAAACAGAACTAGGGATATATATTAATTATCTATCGACTGCCCTAGCAGACAAGCCAAGACGATAGAGTTTATTAAGGAGACTTAGTATGGCAAAATCAACCTTTTCAGGTCCCGTACAATCTTTAGCGGGATTTATATCGGCAGGTAATGCAAACGTGGTTAGCTTGACAGCAGACACTACTCTTACAGTAGCTTCGCATGCAGGCAAAATATTAACGTGTAATGACGCAGACGGTAAATTTACTTTACCTAGTATTGTAGCGACTGCTCCAGGAAGAGACGATGATCCTAATCAAACAAATAACTTAGGTGCATCTTTCTTTTTTGTAGTCGAAACAGCAGCAACAGACATGGATATTTTAACAGACGGAACTGATAAGTTCGTAGGTGGTCTTTATACAGGTAAAGATGACGCTACTGGTAAAACTTTTATATCTGGTGCTTCTAACGATGTTATTACTATGAATGGTTCAACTAAAGGCGGACTAGCAGGTAGTATTGTTAAAGTTACTGCTGTGGCTTCAGCTAAATATGCTGTAGAAGGTATAATTTTAGGTTCAGGCACTATAGTTACACCATTCGCAGACGCATAAGGGAGGTAAACTATGGCTAATACAGTCACAGGACCAACTAACCAATTAGACGGTGAGAAAAAACTTATTGTTTATTGTTCTGTTTTATCAGATGGAAGTGCTAGTAGTACAACATTAGTAGACGTTTCTGCTTTAAATAGTTCAACTTTAAACGGTGAGTCATGTGCACATGTTGCTTTAAACAAAATTTGGTACACTTGTACTGGGGCACCTGATGCTCCTGCTTCTCTTGATTGGGACGCTACTACAGATGTAACTTTTTTAACACTTGGTTACGATAATTCATTTGATTTTAGTGATATAGGTGGTTTAAAGAATACTGCAGCTTCAGGATATTCGGGGGACGTACTTTTAGTTATTCCTTCAACTTCTGATGCAGGTAATGAATACACTGTTTGGTGTGAGTTTTTAAAGTATTACGAAGCTCCAGGATCATAAACTATGGCAACTTCAGGTACTCGTACATTTAGTTTAAATGTAGCTGACGCAATCGAGGAGGCGTACGAGCTTGCTGGTTTAGAAGCTCGTACGTCTTATGATGCAATAACAGCAAGACGTTCTTTAAATATTATGTTTGCTGATTGGAATAACAGAGGCATACAGATGTGGGAAGTTAGTAAGGTAGAACTTACTTTAACAGAAGGAACTAACGAATATAGCATAAATTCTTTTGATATAGATATCTTAGACGCTTATATAGAAAAAACTATTAATAACGTCGTGACAGATCACAGTATTAGCAGAATGGATAGAAACGAATATATCGGAATACCTAACAAAGCAACAAAAGCAAGACCAACACAGTATTGGCTAGAACGATTAACCACACCAAAAATACATCTTTACCCAACACCAGAGAATTCTACGGACAAACTCGTTTACTATGTGTGGAGAACCATAGAAGATATCGATGCTGCATCACAAGACGTAGACGTTCCTAATAGGTTTTTACCATGTTTAGTATCAGGTTTAGCGTACTATTTATGTTTAAAAAAGAATACACAAAAACTTCCTGTTCTAAAACAACAATATGAACAAGATTTATTAAACGCAATTAAGTACGACGAAGATAGATCACCACTTAAAATTGTGCCTAAAAGAGAATATATTTAATGTCTTATGCTTCAGGTAAATATGCTTACTTTATTTGTGATACTTGTGGTTTTAGGTATAAATATACTAAAGCTAGGATGACATGGGACAACAAAAAAGTTTGTCATGAGTGCTATGAACCTAAACACCCACAACTTGATCCACCACCGTTAACAGCAGATGCAGAAGCATTGCATCAACCTAGACCAGAAGTAACGTTACCGCAAGCACAATTAGGTTTAGTAAAAACAACAAACGCATCAGCAGGCGGTATGACTTTTCAAAGTGACCCAATCGGTAGTAAACTAGAAGGACTACAAACAAGCGGTAATGTTGGTAGCGTAACAGTGAGTATAACATAATGGCAGGATTTACCTATAGTTCTTTAAAAACAGCTATTCAAGATTATTTAGATAGTTCTGAAACAACTTTTGTTAATAATTTAAACAATTTCATTACAACAACCGAAGAAAGGATACTTAAAAACGTACAACTTCCTGTATTTCGTAAAAATGTTACAGGAACATTAAGCCAAACAAACACATATTTAAGCACACCTGATGATTATTTATCTTCATTTAGTTTAGCTGTAATAGACGGCAGTAATAATTATTCTTATCTTTTACTTAAACAAGTTTCATTTATAAGAGATTTCACACCACAAGCCGCAACAACAGGCAAACCCCTTTACTATGCACAGTTTGATGAAGATAGTTTTATCGTTGCACCTACACCAGATACAGATTATAGTGTAGAGCTACATTATTACTACAGACCTGCTTCTTTAACTACTTTAGCAGATAGTGGTCAAAGTTGGTTATCTGAAAACGCACCTAACGCAATGCTTTATGGTTCTTTAGTAGAAGGAGCGTATTTTCTTAAACTTGATCCACAAAGTATTTCACTTTATGAAAATAAATTTCAAGAAGCATTAAGTACATTAAAATTACTAGGTGAGTTTAAGAATGTTAGAGACGAAGCTAGAAATGATCAAATAAAATTAAATCCTGGAGGAGCTAATGTTTAGTGTTGAAGTAACACCTAAAATAGGTAACGTCAGTGTAAAAACTACACAAAACGAGGGTTTAAGTCCAGAATACTGGACTGAAAGAATAATGGAAAGACTTATCAGTATTAGTGATAATGCTGATCCAATGGTAAAGGCACAAGCTAATGCTTTTGCAAATAATATGGCACAAGTCGTTTTATTATATTTAAAACAAGCTATAGCTAGCGATAGAGCTACCGTAGCAGGTTTATTAGAAAAACAAGGTCATAAAGATATGGCTGAAATTATAAGGAGACTATAATGGCAATTTCACAAGCGATGTGTACATCTTTTAAAAAAGAATTATTAGAGGGCGTACATAATTTTAAAAACTCGGGTGGTAGCACTTTTAATTTAGCACTTTACACAAGTTCAGCTAGTCTTGGTGCCTCTACAACTGCGTACACTACTTCTAATGAAGTAAGTGGAACAAACTACACTGCAAAAGGTGCCTCATTAACTAGAGTAGACCCTAGTACATCAGGAACCACTGCATTAACCGATTTCGCAGATTTAACATTTAGCACGGCTACTGTTACTGCTAGAGGTGCTTTAATATTTAATGATAGTGCATCAGGAGACCCAGCAGTTGCTGTGTTAGATTTCGGAGGAGACAAAACTTCTACAGCAGGAGATTTTACTATTCAATTCCCAACAGCAGACGCATCAAACGCTATTATAAGAATAGCTTAAATGGCTAACATAACTGGTTGGGGTCGAGGGACTTGGGGACAACTCACTTGGAGTGAGCCTATACCAGTTGTCGTTACTGGAGTTGCAGGAACTACTGCACTTGGTAGCGAAACAGTAATAGCCAAAGCTTTAGTATCAGTTACTGGAGTAAGTGCTACATCAGCTTTAGGAAGTGAAACTGTAACAGGAACAGCTAATATTTCTGTTACAGGCAATGTAGGTACATCGGCGTTAGGTGATGAAGTTGTCGCTGCTGATGCAAATACTTCAGTTACAGGCAATACTGGAACTTCAGCTTTAGGTAATGCTATTACAATGGGAGCTGCTGTTACAGGAGTTTCTGGTTCAGCATCAATAGGAACTCTTGGTGATGAGTCGGTATCCGCAGCAGCTAATGTGGCAGTAACAGGTATTTCTGCTACAAGTTCTTTAGGAAGTATATCTTTAGTTACTAACAATATACTTTCAATAACAGGTTTATCAGGAACTACAGGTTTAGGTTCTGTTACAAACATAGCTACTGCTTTAATTACACCTACGGGAGTATTAGCTACTGGAGAAATAGAAACAGTAAACGTTTGGGGTCTTGTTGATGATAGTCAAACACCAAACTATTCTAATGTAAGCACTACACAAACACCAAGTTTTTCTAATGTTTCACAAAATCAAACACCTAATTGGAAAGAAGTTGCTTAAAATTTTAATAAATATAGTGTACAATCAAAACAGTCGGAGGCACAAATGGCTACATATGTAAATGATTTAAGGTTAAAAGAAATAGCTACTGGTGATGAGTCAGGTACTTGGGGCACAAGTACGAATACGAACTTAGAACTAATAGCAGAAGCATTTAGTTTTGGCACTGAAGCTATAACAACTAATGCAGACACACATACTACAACAATCGCAGACGGTTCTACTGATCCTGGAAGATCACTTTATTTAAAATACACAGGTACTCTTGATAGTGCTTGTACTATTACTATTGGTCCTAATACCGTATCAAAACTTTGGTTTATAGAAAACGCTACTTCTGGATCACAAAATATTGTTATTTCACAAGGCAGTGGTGCAAGCATCACTATACCTAATGGTCATGTAAAAGCTATATATTCAGACGGTGCTGGTTCTGGTGCTGCTATGGTAGATGCCTTTACTGATTTGAATTTAGCAGGAACTACAACAGTAGCAGGTATATCTAGTAGTGGTGCAATAGTTCCAAGTGCTTCTGATGGAGCAGCGTTAGGTTCTGCTTCTTTAGAATGGTCTGATTTATTTTTAGCAGATGCAGCTGTTATTAATTTAGGTGACGATCAAGACACCACCCTTACTCATGTTGCAGATACAGGTATATTACTTAACAGCACTAGACAATTACAATTTGGTGATTCTGGAACTTATATTCATCAATCAGCAGACGGAGTATTAGATCTAGTATCTGACACAGAAATAGAGATTAATGCCACTACTATTGACATGAATGGTGCTGTTGATATATCTGGAACAGTTACCGCCACAGGTACTTCTGTTTTTGCAAGTCTAGACATCTCAGGCGATATAGACGTAGACGGAACTACTAACCTAGACGTAGTAGATATAGATGGTGCTTCTAACTTTTCAGCAAACGCTACTTTTGTAGATGGCATAAGAGCTAATTTTGGTACGGGTGAAGATTTACAAATATCACATACAGGTAGTAATAGTTTAATAGCTGATACAGGAACTGGCGATTTAAAAATAAGAGCTAATGATTTAAAACTAGAAGCATACGCATCAGAGGATAGTTACATAACTATGGTTGATGGTGGTGCTGTAACTTTATTTCACGATAACAGTTCTAAACTAGCCACAACAAGTTCAGGTGTAGATGTTACAGGCACAATAAATGGTGTAGGCATATCCTCAAACATAACTAACTTTAGTGAAAGTATTTTAATAAGTAACGATGCAGGTACAGGTACTTTATCTAGTGCTACTAATAATACGGGTTTTGGTTTTGAAGTTTTTGATGACTTAACAAGTGGTGTTTCTAATACTGCTTTTGGTAGAAAAGCGTTAACTGTTAATACGACAGGTGGTTCAAATACAGCTATAGGTATGAACGCTTTAATAGCCAATACTACTGCTTCAAATAACACGGCAGTAGGTAAACAAGCTTTAACATCAAACACTACAGGAGCAAACAATACAGCTGTAGGTATGAAGTCTTTAGAAGCAAACACAACAGCCTCAAATAATGTTGCTGTAGGTTACTTATCTCTTGATGCAAACACTACAGGAACTGAAAACGTAGCTATTGGAAAAAGTGCTTTAACAGAAAACACTACAGCTGATGCAAACACAGCTGTTGGTTTTAATGCTTTAGCTTTAAACACTACAGGAGCAAGTAATGTAGCGATTGGTAAAGATGCATTAGATTCAAATACTACAGCATCAAACAATGTAGCTATAGGTGTTGATTCTTTACAAGCAAATACTACAGGTGGTTCTAACGTAGCGATTGGAAAAGATTCACTTGGTGCTAATACTACAGCAGATAACAATACAGCTGTCGGTAAATCTGCTTTAGCAGCAAACACTACAGGTAGCGTAAACGTAGCAGTTGGCGAAAGTGCTTTAAAAGCAAATACGACAGGAGATAGAAACATAGCAGTTGGTAGTGGTGCTTTAGAAACTAACACTACAGGTGGAGATAATATTGGTATTGGACATGATGCACTTAACGATGCAACAACTGCTTCATATAACACAGTTATTGGTTCTTATGCAGGAGACACACTAACTACTGGTGCTTCTAATACTCTAATGGGTTATCTTGCGGGAACTGCTATAACCACAGCTTCTAACAACACTGCAGTTGGTGCTGCAGCTTTAGACACCAACACTACAGGTGCACAAAACGTGGCAATAGGTTATGCTGCTATGGATGCCAACACAACAGGTGGTAACAACGTAGCAGTAGGTATGTCTGCACTTGATGCGAATACTACAGCTGACAATAATACAGCTATAGGTTATGAGGCTTTAACTGCTAATACTACAGGTGCTAACAATACAGCAGTAGGCTTACAATCTTTAGCAGCTAACACAACAGCTAACGACAATACAGCAGTTGGTTATCGTTCTTTAGATGCTGCTACTACAGGTGCAGCAAACACAGCAGTAGGTTCTTTTTCTTTAAGTGCAATTACAACTGGAGATTCTTGTTCAGCATTAGGTTATAATGCCTTGCAAAACGCTACAGGAGTAGGTAATACTGCTATGGGTAGAGATGCCCTAACAGCTTGTACCACAGGTAATTTAAACGTAGCTATAGGTGCTTATGCTTTAGATGCAAACACAGTAGGCGATAGAAACGTAGCTGTAGGTTTCCAAGCCTTAACAACATACAATCCTGCTAGTAATGAAGATGGTTATAATGTAGCTGTTGGACATGCTGCCCTTTTAGATAATACTTTAGGTACAAAAAATACAGCGATTGGCGGTATAAGTATGGAAAGTAATTTAGAAGGAGCAGATAATACATCTGTTGGATATGGTGCTTTATATGCTAACACTACAGCATCCTATAATGTAGCAGTAGGAAAATCTGCTTTAGGAGCAAACACCACAGCAAGTTACAATACAGCAGTCGGTAAAGATGCCTTATTATCAAACACTACAGGTGGAACAAACGTAGCTGTAGGTAGTTTGTGTATGGATGCAAATACTACTGGACAAAATAATGTTTCAGTTGGTGTTCATGCCTTAGGTGCTAATACAACAGCATCTGATAATACAGCTTGTGGTCATAATGCTTTAAAAGAAAACACCACAGGCACAAGAAACGTAGCAGTAGGAGGTTTAGCATTAGACGCTAATACTACAGCTAACGACAATATAGCGATCGGATATGATGCTGCTAGTGCAAATACTACAGGTGCACAAAATACAGTAGTCGGTACTTATGCTTTTGATGCTAATACTACAGGCAGCAACAACACAGCTATTGGTAGAGCAGCATTAAGTTCTAATACTACTGCCAGTAGTAATACAGCAGTTGGACATAGTGCTTTAGAAACAAATACAACAGGCAGTAATAACACAGCTGTTGGTCTTGATGCAGGTAGACTATGTTCTACTGGAGATGCAAATACTTTTGTAGGTCAAGATGCTGGTGAAGATGTTTCAACTGGAAGCAGAAATACTCTTATAGGTACAGGAGCGGGTGCAAACGCAACTACACTAGATGACCTAACCGCAGTAGGTTATTTTGCTGGTGGTACAGCAGTAATGACTGGACACGATAATACTTGTATGGGAACTAATGCTTTAACAGCAAATACATCGGGTGCTGGAAATACAGCTATTGGAAGAAGTTGTTTAACAGCTAATACCACAGCTAGTAATAATACGGCAGTAGGGTACTTAGCAGCAACAGCAGTTACCACAGGTGCACAAAATACTTTATTAGGACAAGCTGCTGGAGAGGTTGTAACTACTGGTAGTGATAATATAGCTATAGGGCATGATGCAGCTGATAATTTAACTACTGGTGGACAAAATATAGCTATAGGGGTTGATACATCTTTATCAGCCGCAGATGGTGCTAATCAAATAGTTATGGGTCAGAATGTTACCTGTACAGGAGATGATAATTTTACATTTGGTAATGGCACTACAGATTCTAATATTGCTTTTGGTGCAACTTCTATTACTGCACCATCAGATGTAAGACTCAAAGAAGATATACAAGACGAAGAAGTAGGTTTAGATTTTGTAAATGATTTAAGACCTGTAACTTTCCTTTGGAAAAAAGAAAAAGATATACCTTCGAATATGAAAGCCTATAAAGAAGATTCTGATGCAAGAACTATGAATGGTAAATATAATCATGGTTTTATAGCACAAGAAGTTAAAGAAGTGATTGATAATCATAATTTAAAAGAAGGCTTTGATATGTGGTCAGAAGATGAAGCAGATGGAAGGCAAAGAATTGCACCATCAGCTATGATGTCTATAATGGTCAAAGCAGTTCAACAACTGTCTACGCAAGTAGATGAATTAAAAGCCGAAATACAAACCTTAAAGGAGAATTAATATGGCAGTAAGTAAAGCAATAACAAAATGTGTTCCCTATGTAAACTCATCTAATAAAGTAGATAAGTGGGATATAGAAATGACATATACAAATGATAGTGAGGGTGACAGCACTTACTATGTTTCTACTTTTAACACTACAGTAGAGCAATCAGTAAATGGTTTTTCACTTAAAGCTAAAAGCAGTTGGTCTAATGCTGATTTAGTGGCTATCTGTCCTGTATCACAATGGGATGCAGTATTTGCTAGTCAAGTAGATAGCGTTATAACTAACCCACCTGTTGAGAGCACACCAGATCAAGCATTTAGCGTACCTAGTTAAGTATGAGCGAGGGGGACGTTCAATACAAATTTCATAACATGCCTGCGGTATATGTCTTAGAGACACAAATGCCGCAAGACATGATTGACGATGTAAATGACTATATGGATGAATATAGAGAAAGTAAAAATAAAGAATCATTAGCTAAAACATTAGTTGGTCAAATACATAGTGGAGAACAATTATTATTAGATCACACAGACAAGCGTTTGATTGCATATAATGATTTTGTATGTGGTTTGGGTGTTGAATATATTAGAAATTTTGCTAATATGGGTAATAAATTAAAAAACACAAAAAGAGTTGAAATTGATGAAACTTGGTCAGTTCATAGTTACGATGGTGACTATAATCCAATTCATGATCATGGCACTAAAACTCTTATGGGTATATCTACTACAGCTTGGACTAAAGTACCTTCACAAATAGGCAAAAAAGCTACAGCTAATAGTCCAACTTATTCTTTGTATAATGAATCAGGACATTCAGACGGCTGTATAGCTTTTCAATATGGACAAGTTTCAGTTATAGATAGTGATAGACTGAAACCAGCACAATCATTTGTTATGACTCCAGAAGTAGGTAAATTATTAATATTTCCTTCTTGGTTGCAACATATGGTGTATCCGTTCAAAGGTGAAGGCGAGAGAAGAACAATTGCCTCAAACCTTAATTGTTGGGATATAATAGAAGAAAATATAAATAAAGGGGTTAACTAATGGCAAAAAAAGAAAAACTTAACGAGCCAACTATTAATGTAGATGGCAAAGAAATAAAACTTACAGATTTAGATGACACTCAAAGATATTGGGCACATCAAATATCAGATCTTATGAGTGAACAAAATAAATTACAGTATCAACTTGACAGAGTTAATGGTGCTTTATTTTATTTTCAAACAAGTCTAGTTCAATCTGTAAACAAGCCAGATACAAATTCTGAGGAGAGCAAAGATGAAATGGTGGACTAAATTAGTTGATAAAGTAACAGGAACAGAAAAAGTGCAAGTTCGCGCTAGAAACGACAAAGGCCGATATGTTGCTGATGATAAATCAACGCCTGATGTAAATGAAGCGTACACAACAAAAAGAGTTAAGAAAACTAAAAAGTAACACAATGATCCAAGCAACGTGTGACAAGTGTGGAGAGAGTGTGCTTTTGCAAAACATCTTAAATCATAAATGTAAACCTAAAAATGTCTAAAGCTCCTGATTCATTTGTTTACAACGCTACTCTCGAACGAATAGTAGATGGTGACACATTTGATTGCTGTCTAGATCTAGGTTTTGATGTTAAATTACATAAACAAAGAGTACGTTTAGCAGGTATTGATACACCTGAATCTAGAACAAGAGATAAAGCTGAAAAAGTTTTAGGTTTAGCTGCTAAGGCTAGATTAAAAGAACTATGTGATGGCAACATAAAAGTAAAGTCTTTAGGTAAAGGTAAGTATGGTCGCATATTAGGTATACCCTATACCGCAGACGGTAAAGATATTTGCCAGATCCTAATAGATGAAGGCCATGCTGTTGTTTACGATGGTGGTAAGAAAACTAAAGTTTGGGGTGATTACTAAACTGTGGAATCTGCCGTTACCGTAATACAAGAGGTAGGATTCCCTATAGCGGCAGCATTAGGACTTGGTTGGTTTATCTACAAACTTATTATGCGTATTGTAGATGGTATGGAGACAAAACTTGATACTGTTGATGAAAAAGTAGAAGGTCAGATTGCTGCAA
>VTLG01013079.1_pt1 | contig 26294 bp, 33 predicted proteins | sample 4694571 | NCBI WGS metagenome assembly VTLG01 (sample SAMN12604809, study PRJNA352737) | marine metagenome | biome: ENVO:00000447; feature: ENVO:00000209|ENVO:00000569|ENVO:01000036; material: ENVO:00002151; isolation source: viral sequences binned using virsorter ...
GTATACTCCAGTATTGTCACCATCAAAGAATGACATCTGCCAGAAGTAACATCCACCAGTTAGTTTGAATATACCAGCAGGGACTGGTTCGTTAGCAGCAGTTATTCCTAGTGATCCTTGTACTGTCGGATACGGTACATACTTAGGTACAATCTTAGTTCTTCTTAAGTCAGATCCAATAACAGACACACCCCTTGGTGCGATAATGCCACCACGAGTTGAGTTAAACTTATAAAGCTCGTTAGATGCTGAGGTGAGATCAAAGTTTGTATTCTCATTAAATGGTTGAATCTGGTTATAGTCTGCTATACCAGGTCTGTTATCTACCACATATTCAGATGGGTAGAGATATATGGAGAATGCGTCGAATTCGTCGTTTGAAAGACCAACTCTATATGAAAATCTTGCTACCTCTAAGAATGCACGTTGTAACGTCTTAAAAGGACGCAATGCAGAGTTACCTCGGTTATCATAAGCATCCGATGCATCAAAGTCGTCAGGGTTGACGTATATAATACGACCAGTCCTTGACGTGATGATATTTTTAAGACGAGTAAGTGCCATTTATTTTAAAACCTTACCTAATATTTAGTAGTGGCTTATCCACCTGTTGCTATTTTGGTCATATTGACTACTGTGTAGTCATCTGAAGGTGCTTCAAAGCCATTCAGTTGATAACTAATGTCACCAGCAGAGGAATATACTAGTACGTTTTGACCTGGACCTACTAGAAGTGAACTATTCTTATCTGTCACATTTGCAGCAATTGCTTTACCATAGTAAATATAATCTGAATCAGAATAAACTGCGGTTTGATCCGTGTGTATACCTGTGCTAATTGTACTAACATCAACTGTTAAGTTAGCACCACCTCCACCACCGAGTTGAGCATCATTAATTGTCAAGGTATCGGATCCAGCATGACCATATCCACCATTCAATAGTGTTATAGTCGCTGCACCTGATCCATCAACCACCACAGTAACTTTAGTAGTTGCTAGGTCTCCAGATCCACCTGTTGAGTTAGGTGAAATGTTGGTGTAAGTACCAGCACTACGAGATGCATCAGCAGCACTAGGAGATCCTAATGACAATGCTTTACCAGTCCTAATTGTTGTCATCTGACGTGTGCCATTATTCAATGTAGGTGAATCATAGAAAGCATCATTAGCAGCGAATGCTTGTGATCCTTCTCCTATGGTAACCTTCAAATGACATAATGCTGCATCATAGTCTTGGACATATCCAAAAGGTCCAACTGTAATACCAGAATTCTGCACAGTCTGAGTAACATCATTGATAAGGAATGTATCAGCAGCAGCTAATGTCTCACCTCCAACATCATAGATGTATATGTCTGTGTAGGATGGGTTGTCAATAATACTAATACCGAAACCAACACCCTGTGTCTCTCCAGTAGGTGTGCCATCTGCATATGCAAATAACGCAGTCTGAGTATCAGGAGTAACATCAATAGAACTGTATGCTCCTGCCTGACCAGCAGTACCTACCTTACTAACTCCAGCAGTATATTCAGTACCTGCTCCGTTAGTACCTTCAGCAGAATCTGCTGAGAATTTCAAAGGATAGTTAGTGTTACTAGAATCTACCAGATCGAATTTATACGTCCTATTGACATCAAACTGAGCAATAGTAAGTATCGAATGGTCTGTTGCTGAAACACCAGTTTCAGAAATGATATACTTACTACTAATCGATGCTGCTAGGTTAGTAGGAAAGTTAAGTAATGCAGTAGCGTTAGATGCTGATCCAGTTACTGTCTCACCTTCACTAAAGTAGTTAAGTAAGTAAATTCCATTATCTGTTAGTAGTGTTACGCTAACACCATCATTGTGGTCAACGTCAGTTGTACCATAACGTGCTCTTACAACAGTAATATCGTTACCATTAACCTCAGTAACACTAACTAACTCATTATCAATCTGAACAATACCACCAGTGGTAAATCCAGTAGAGTTAGCAACAGTTAGAGTTGTGTCACCAGTAACATAAGTAGCACCCTCAGCAATCGTTGTAACAGTAGCAGAAGCAGACCAAGCGTTAACTGCACTACCAGCAGGAATAGCAGCAGCAGTTGAACCTAATTGTCCTCGTGTTAACGTTAACTGATTAGTTGTAGTGTTGATACCAGAAGAGTTGATGGTCATTACCTCACCACCTAACAAGGTAACTGAATCAGTACCAACTCCAGTAATAGTCATACCATCTGCAAGACCAGTAGTCCTAGAGACTTGCACCTGAGTTGCACCACTAGCAATATCTGCAAACTGTGTCCAAAGACCAGTAGTAGCATTCATTCCTCGGAATGTTGCAGTAAATCCAGAAACAGATCCAGTAAGTGTCTCACCATTCTGAAGAGTACCAGCAATCTGGTCACCATCAATAGCGATGTTACTAATTGGTTTTACTTGTGTATAGTAAACCACCTCTGAGGTTGGTTTAAATACATCTAAAATAGTAGCAGTAGCACCATTAGTAGTTGTAAATGTTGTACCTGGAATCGCTGCTGCGTCTTGGAATCCTGGGTTTAATGTTACTCTATACCCTGTAATTGGATTGCCCTTAGCAAACTTATATCCTGATGAATTCAGTCCATCCAGATGTAGCACTTGCTCGTAGTCACGAAGTGCAGCCCTATAAGAGATACCACTACCTGATTGGTTACAAACATTTAAAACTGTGCTTGCACTTCTATCGATAGGTGTCCTGTAGAGCACCGTATTTGTTGTTGCCCCAGGCTTACTGGCGGCTAATCTTCCTGCTGTCATTTGTTAATTACCATCCAGACATGAAATGTTGTTGTAGTCTAATTTGTCCACCCAATACAGGTGCTGCTAGTGCTCCACCGAAACTAATTGCAACATCACTAATGTTGTTTGTTGAAAGTAGAGTTGCATCGGCATTCGGGAATTGTATACTCACATTTTCCGAAATATTTGATACATCAAGGGTTACTATACCATTGAGGTTATCTGGATTATTTATCTTAGCTAATTCCAGTGTTTTGTTGACCAGAGTTTGAGTCTTCTTCTCTGAAACTAGCATGTTTGAATCAGATCCATTATTCAATGGTGCTGTCGGATCATTGTCAGGGAAACTATAGGTATAAGATTGGTTATCCTCTATATTGGATAAGTCAAACTGTATCTTTCTTCCCTCACCATCCGTGACATCAGTGTCACAGAATACTGCTCCTTTGTAGACCTTGTTGGCTATTGTCTGGGCTGATGCTTCACCAACTACCTTAATGTTAAGGTCGGGCCATATAACTGTGCGATCCTGAGTTAATTGTGATGAATCAAAAATAACATATTTTGTAGGGTTATTCTCATCATTTGATGGAGTATTCGAGAATGTGGGATTAACCATATTCTTATTGAATACATTCTGCTCTGTAATATCGTCTAATAGCGTAGACTGAGTATTAGCAGCACCAAAATCAGGTAATTTGTAAGTATGTGCACCTGGTGCTTCCCAAGCATCAGTTTCAAACTTAGCAATCTTTGATGTATCAGTAGATCCAGTGATCTGTAGCTCAGAGTCCTTAACAAGAATAGTCTTATTAGTTAGAGTCTGAAATGTGTCATTAGCAACTATAGTAGTACTAGTAGAGGTACCGATGTTAGGTAAGTCGAAACGACGTGTACCTGACTGTGTACTGATAGTATCTACGTTGAAATGTGCTCTCTTAGCAGGGTTTTGATCACCTGCAAGATAGAACTGTGTGTCAGTCTGTGTAAAATTACCATTGACAGTCATATATCCACTACCCTGTGGGGTAATTTCAATACTAGATGTCGCTGATGCACTATCAATCGCTCTTATAATAAGAGTCGATGATCCATCAGTATTAGATCTTCTACTATTGTAGAGAGCTGCAGAACCGAAACTGAGACCTATCTCATCTACCGCACCTTGGTAGATTCCAGTGTCCCTGTCCAAGTCAAAAGCTAATCCTGGTTCCGTTGCTGTTCCTGCACTAAGTCCACGAAAAAGTTGATTTACCTTTGCTTTTCTATTAGGTATTAGTGGGTCAGAAATAACAATGGGCAGAATGGCTTCACCAGTTACTAGAGCATCTGCTATTGTTTCTAACTGGGATATCCGTTTAGTTGCCACGAAATTTCAACACAATTATGACTAGTTTTATTTATACGACTTATGGGCTACCCTTTTCAACTAGGTATAATCTCGTAGGCATATATTTTTGTATCTTTTATTTAGTATTTGTTGATACCAAGACATAAATAGTGGTAGAATTAGGAAAACAAAAGATGAAGTGAAAATTTACTTTGTTATTTACCCCTTATTCAAGTACTATGCATAACCTTAGATCGTCAAATCAATTAGCTGAGTGGAAGCACTCTTCAGACCGTTGCTTAAACACACCACAAGATGAATTAATAGATGATTATTTCTCTTGTCTTATTGAAAGTGACAGCCATGAGCAAGAAAGACTCTGTAGACATTTGCTCTGCTAACTCTGGAGTGTTTTTATCTTTTTCCCTATGCAACAGCGATCACCGTTATGCATAATACTTACCCCCATTTAGGGGGTATTTTTATGCGAATTTTTCACCAGTAAATGAAAACCACCCAGTAGCAATATACTTATTCTTACTATATGGTGGATTACCTCTATGGGTATGAGTCCATGCTGATGGCCATATGCCAACACTACCTGCAACAGGATTTATCCTCCTATGCTGCATTAAAAATTCTGTTTCTGCTTCACCTTCAAAGCTATTCAAATATAATGTCCAAGCAAGTACACGATCAGTATCATTATTACCAGCAACTTCAGAATGCCAACTATGAAATCCACCTCCTATAGGTGTTTTCTGCAATTTCACACTCCATGTGGAGAATGGGTATATAACTCTTGAATTTCTAGTGTCAATAATACTATATTTCTCAACATATAACTCAATCGCTCTGGATATTGTATCATTAACCATTGCATGAGCATCTTGAAAATCATGCTCGGCAAACAATGCTTCATCAACTCTACTATCTGCAACACTATGCTTCTGCATATATGGAGTTACCCTATTATCAAGGATCTTATCCATCCCTTCAATAATAGTATTACATTTATTTACAGATAAAAGATCTGGATATACTTCAATAAAATCTGGGTGCATTTACTTCTACTTCAATGGTATCAAATAGTCTATTGAGTGATTTAGCATAACCTCGGTAACCACTACCAACATATACTTGACCAGCAACTACTGAAAACGTAGCAATGCCCCAGAAGAGATAATAAAATCTACTCTTCACTTGGGCTCTCCTCTTCTCTGAATTTAGAGTCATCTTGATTCATATTTTTAACTATTCTATCATAATCTGACGCACTGTCAAGCAGTGCCTTCTTCAAATCTTCATAATTCCATTCGATTTCATCCATCGGAAAAACTTAAAATTGCTCTTGGTGTACAACTGATAGGTTCGTGATAAACACCAGCAGGTATGTATATACCACATCCTGGCCATATGGTGTGTAGTTTGCCGTCGTCAAATCTATACTTAGTGGCACCTATCGCACCAACTATGAATACATCTTGATGATCACAATGTCTACCTAGTGTCTTCGACTGTGGTGTGAATGACACATAGGTATCTAGTAAACCAAATCCAAACTCATGGTATACCTTCTCAGCTACAGGCACAAAAGAAGAGGGTAACGTATCACCCTCTAATATTACTGTAGGAAGTATTTCATCTGGAGTCTTCTCATTAGAATAACCCCACTGTCCAGACTTTACATCACCATTTATCTTTTCAATAATATGATCCCAGTGGATGTCCACTTGGGTCCAACATGGTAAATGCGTAGGGGTCATTAACAATCTGATAGGTTTGGATGTTCACCAGTAGCATAGTATGCTGCTGCATTTTCACCTGCTGACTCGCAAGTGTATTCATCTGCTACACCAGGAAATGTGGGATTGAACCCAGATCCAAAGGATCCACCTCCTCCATTATTCATTCCGAGTCCACACCCCATTAAGAGAAGGGGGAAACTACAGAGAATCAAGATCTTGTTTAACATGTTTTGTTGTTGCGAATTTCGGTGGATTAAATACGGACTTCTTAGACTCTTGATAATCCTTATCAAAAATTTCTAGTCCTTTATCTGTAAGGATATGATTATACATTCCTTCAAATATTTTAGGTGGCATGGTAACTATGTGTGCACCATTCCAGAATGCTCTACTGACTTTATATACATCACGAATAGATGCAGCAAGTATCTGTGTCTTCTTAACTTGCTGCACTCTAAACACTTCACTTATAGATCGGATAACCTCCAACCCAGCAACGCTATTATCGTCCAACCTCCCAATAAAAGGACTGACGTACGTAGCACCTGCCTTTGCAGATAGGATAGCCTGAGCAGCATTGAATATAAGCGTAACATTTACTCTAACTCCATCATCTGATAATTGTTTACAAACTTTGAGTCCTTCAGGTGTGCATGGTACCTTAACAGTACAAACATCACCAAACTCAGCAGCAAGTCTCCTTGCTTCAAACTCCATGTCTTCTACGACTTCCATGCTAATGTCAGGGACACCAGCAATCATTAACTCACGATAGACATCCAACGGATCTCTACCACTCTTCTTAATAAGAGATGGATTAGTTGTGATACCATCAATCAAACCAGTCTCAAAATGTTTGAGAATGGTTGGGACATCAGCAGTATCTAAAAAAATCTTCATTCAGGAACTTCCTCGTAGTTTTCAATAAATTCATCTACTGTAAACAGTAGTGGGTGACATTCTTCTGCTATCAAATAGTCAGACCATCTCATCATATCTGACATAGAATATCCAATGGCATCTGCTGCCTCTTGCTCAACATCTTCAACCTCTTGCATTGGTTGAGGTAACTCCTCAAATGTAAAAGGAATCCCTTGAATATACCACATATCAACTATCTTACCATCTAAGTAGCAATAACTGCGTGTGATACGTCCTTTCATGTCAGAAACCTTGTGTCATATCCCTCAATGCTCCGTCTACAAATGCTCGTGTTCCCACTGGATCTGGAACGAACTCATCAGGGTTTGGAATATTTAGCTCAGGTTCTTGTGGATCCTCAGCAACTGATGCTACTGGTGAGATAATACAGACAATACCCTTATCAGTTGTTACTTTTAAGGTGTGTCCTTTCTCTACCAGACTTAGCGAGAAAGGCAGGTTATCTTGTAACTCTGCCTGTGATAGTTGAATGATATTCATAAGTATGTAATCATGTCATCTGGTACCAGTCTCTTGAAGTGCTGTAAAGTTTCAGTGAACCCATCCACACCGTCACTACTAAACTCCCACGTCACTATCTCATCATATCCTTCATTGTCCATGATCTTTACTTCTCTTTTCTTTACATCAACCCAGATATGCTCTAGGTATGTGTCTGTGTCTCCTGTTACGTCTGCCATATCGGATGGGTCACTGGATATATTATACACTAGTTCAGCAAAACTGGCAACCCAAAGACCTGACAAGGTCCAGCTGCACAACCGACTGCCATGTAACCGTTGTTGACCACGTATGCTCCTAGACCATTGTTACATTGGTTAATAATGGCACCTTGTGGCACAAACTCAGCAATAACACCAGTGGGTGCTGAAATAAAGGTAGCATGGAATGAGTTCTGTGAACCTGCTAGTATGTCTGCCATACTACTAGGCATCTGCTGACCTACTGATATTCTAACCTGTGTAGGTGGTGCAACGCCTGGGAATGGTAAGTCTGTGGTGATATCAACAATAGCACCCTTACACATAGTAAACTGACCTGTTAAGGATGTCGCTGCCATATTAAACAAAGCAATAAACTCAAATCTACCTGAGTTTAAGAATGATGATATCCAGTTGGCCTGGTTGATTATTTCACCGTCAGCAATGTTTTCAATAGTATTACCTTCTATCTTAACATTCTGAGCATTGATCTGCATCGACTCAATACCAGCAAAACTTGCTTTTGCTGACTGGAATTTATATTCACCTGCAATAGCAACATCACGGTCACCCTCAAATCTAGCAGATGATTTCTGCTCTGTTGTATCTTGTAAAGTTCCTGTTAACTGAGGACCAAATGCAGTCCTACCCATGTGATCAGATCCTGGTGCGTAAGGTATTTCAGATACAGGATAGAAACCACCGATGTTTTCATCCTCCAACTTCTTCATCCTTCTGTCTATTCTCTTATATAATGATTGTTCAGCAGCAGCAACATATGATTCACTAGAATCAGTAACACTATCTAAATTCTGTGACTGACTAATAACATCAGCAGATACCCTATCTTGAGTAACATTAGTATCTACATTTTTCATTGCTCCACCCTCACCAGTAGTATCAGGTGTGGATGACGATCCTTCTGCCTCTGACTGTGGTCCTTGAGATACGTGTGTATTCCATGATCCACCTACCTCAAAGTGCATGTTCTTCATAACCTTAAGAGTTAAGTCACCCTCAACAGTTATAGCATAGTTACCTTTAATAGTTTCACACTTGTCCTTAGCAATGATCTTAGTCTGATTATTTGGTATGTTATAGTGTATGTTACCAAACTTATCTTCAAAACTACTGACACCACCAGGTCCAGTAACCATTCTCTTCTCTTTACCTGGCGTAGCATCATCTATAATTCTTGTGCCATTTAATCCACTGTAGTTCTGTAGTAGATAGGGATTAATATCCACAAATGACTGGTCAATATAACTACCAACTGCCTCCTTATCCACTGCCATATTCATGGTTGATGTACCTTTATTATAAAGATCATCTACATTCTCGTATGGTGTGCCTTTAATAGCATCCTCTATGTTTTCACATTCCGTGGTACCTATCAGAGGGAACCACGATTTAGACTTCGGACGTTTTATCTTCCTGTTACAACTCTTCTTAAATAATGCTCCAAGAATAGCAAGAAGAATCTGCATCAAACTACCCCAGTCTAGTGAGGTAAAGTCAAACTCAAATATTTGTTGTACTGTATCACCTAATGCCTTTGCCTTACTAAGCATACCCTTAGCAGTGCTAACAGCAGAAATCACATCACCAGCAACACTCTTAACTCTTTGCATTGCAGAGGTAATACCTTTAAGGATACGGTTGCTTAAACCTTTAACAGCAGAATCAATAGTCTTACCTATTTTAGACGTAGCTATCTTATCTACAGCAAGGCTCGCCATTTGGTTAGCAAAGTTTGCCGTGTCACTCAGTGCTCCTTTCACCAGTCCTAACCACATTGGTGTCTTAGCACAGAAGAGAGCAAAGATCTGCTCTAAGAATGTCATCAATAGGTTAACAACTATAAGTGGTACGAATGAAGATATAATCTTAACCAACATTCCTACAACCTCAGCGATTAACTTCGCTAACATCTCTTTCAGAGGTGCAAGAATACCTGCAATACCACTAGACAGGAAGTTCATTACCTTACCAAGGTGCTCTCTCACCTTGTCTCCTGCCATCTTATTACCAGTGATAACAGAAACAAATCCACCAGGTCCAGAAGCCATAGATGATGCCATCTGTCCTAACTCAGTAAGCATCCTAGTTAGATCTTTTTCAAATCCATTACCAGCAGGACCAGCAACACCATCAGCAATAGATTGTGCTTGAATACCTGGTTTAATAGGGTTAGTTACTGCGTTACCATCAACAGTTACTTCAGCAATATTAACACCACCACCTCTAGCTTCTTCAGTAGCACCATCAGGTGTAGCAGGTGTCAATGGTGTTGATGGCATTGGGTTGCCATCCCTTGCCTCTGTACCAGCAAGTGTCTGTTGTTGTGGAGTCTCAGTGGCTAATTCTTTAGCGACAGTTGGATCAGCAAGAGTTGTTGTTGCTTTAGGATCCTGTTGTTGAAATCCTCTGAATGCTCCAAGTACACAAGGTAACTGTGCTTCTTCACCATCAAGGAAGAAACCTAACACCCATGCTCCACATTGTAGTTGTGTCTTTGTACCTGCTGATTTAATCTGGGGTTGGTCAGTTGGTAGTAGCACTGTAGCCCAAGGAAGTACTTCTGTTGGGACTTCCTTTAGATATGCATTACCTTCTGAGTTACCAGTATACCAACCAAGTATACGTACCTTGACACGACCAATTTCAGAGGGGTCTTTAATGTCCTCGACCTCTCCTACCCACCAAGTATATCCATCTCTACCGAGATAATCAGTACGTACTGCCATCGTTATAGTTTTCTTTTATTTATCTCTCTATTGGATAGTAATTTAAGTTGATGACTATTCTTCTCTTCTCATCAGTGCATGTAGATCCACAATGAGATGTCTTACCATCAAATATTACTGCCCTATTAGCTTTACTGTATACTTTAGTACCATCCTCAAATAATGTGAATCCATTATTATCATTTACATAGTATACACATGTCTTAGTATTCTTCCAATCCTGATCGTAATGAAACCCATGCTCTACAATCTCTGGACTCATAGGATTTAAGTTTGCTTTGATCTTTATGAGAGCACCTATGTTTAACTTATCAAGTATAGGTACTATATTATCAAAGTGATCACTCCTAGGTGCACCATCTTTATAAAACCAATGACATAGCTGCCAATTTTCCAGATCTCTACACATATAACTATCACCTTCCTCATAACTTTCAAAGAGGACTTGGTTTCTCCAGTACCATGGGAAATCATGGTCATCAAGAATCATTTTCTTTAGTAGATTATATTCATATGGATCTAATAAACCATCTACTACCTTTACTGGTCCTTTTACTTGTACAAGATTCATAATAATTTAAAACGAAATTCACCTTCCTTTTCTTCTTTACCCCATCTAAACTCACCAGTCTCTAAATCATATCCAGTATCAATAGCACGATACTCTGCACCATTAAATCTTATCTTTGAGACCATCCTCGTGTTACCTTGGATACATTCTCCATCAAGAGTCCCATTCCACCAAGATCCATCCCAGTGCCAAATGAAAGGACAGGAAGGAGTATTAGTGATAACATTAGTAGTTTTAGTATAGACAATATTTTCATCCATCCTTGCCCAATCGTATTGAATATAATTATACGGATCAGCTTCACCCTTATACTTGTACCAAGACTTTGCTAATATTATACCATAACTAGGTTCAGTTATTCTTATATCAATTTGAGGCCACGTAGAAGGATTAGAAAATGCTTGATCTCTATTTCTGTAATGTCCTACTACTTCGTTAAACAGCATAACCAATAGATTTCCAATTAGATGGGTCTATAAGAGCAAATTCATTGTTACTCTTATCAGGATCTGATGTCACCATTATATCATAAGATACAGAATAGCGTGAAGTACTACCATGATATGTTTCAACTTCATGCTCTAATGGGGAAGGGAATATGAATACTCTATTCTCCATTGGGACATACTTTGTATCCATATAATTCAGATCATTATATTCTTCTACATGTATAGGTAGATTATTAGCGTGTGGTGAATGAAATTTAAGATGTCCACCAGTCATTACATTACCTGTCTTAGGATAATATACTACACTCAACACTGAATTAGGATGAGTATGTCTATTAACCTTACCACCTTTCTCTAGTATAACAGGCCATGCCTTTGATGCATATAATTTAATTTTATCTGTATCAACTGCAAACTTTTGCAGAAATTGCTCACAATGAAAAGCAACCTGCATGTTTAACCAAGAGAATCTTATATCATTAAACAAACTATAGTTCCCATAGTTGTCACCTGAGTAGATGTAATTTTCCTGTATGACAGGTAAATTATCAGAATAAATCCCCTCGAAATACTCAATCATATGCTTCTGAGTATTCTCTGAGGGGTTTAAATCTTCATGATATATTGCGGTTGGGAACCATAAATCAATCGTCATATACTAAGCATTCTGGCTCATCTGGATGTTGGTCACAAAACAATTCAAGTGCATTTGGATCGTGGTGATCACCTGCTACAATCTCGTCATGATGATGCTCTTCATATTCTATGAGGTCATGCAACTCCTCTTTAGCATGTCTGCGAGCAGCAGGATTTGCTAGTGGATCATCAATGATCTCTTTATCTTTTTTAATATGGTCTTCTATAGTTGTCATGGTTGTCTCTGTAGAGAGTATAGTTATTTAGGCACCGAGTCTCTTACTAGGTATAATTTTGTAGTCATACCTGTCTTCTTGTAGATATGTGTTAATCCTGCAATAATATATTTACCACTAAACCTGAAATCTAACTCTACATTCTCACCCTCTTCCCTAGAAGATGGGATCTGAATTTTAATTAGATTACCTGCTGTGAGTGCACTATTACCAGGAATCGTTATATCTAATTTAATTGCCTTAAATAGATTATACCTTGCCGAAGCATATTGTGCAACAGCCATGGTATCTACGTTAGGATTTGTTCCGTTATTCACATTTCCAGTACTGGTTTGATTCTTCATTCCAGGTAAACATCTTATCTTCATCCTAGTAGGCTTTGCTTTCTTCATGTCAAAGAACTCTGGAATTGGGAATGGTGGATTCTTTTCCAGTGTAGTTGCCTTCCCAAATACTGCATGGAAATCTAGTACTTTAAGATCACTAATAGTACCACCTGGTTTATCTGATAACCCATCTCCTTTCGTCACACCACCTTCAGATGTTATTGATCCATCATCTACTTCATCTGATGTTTCATCTTTAGATCCAGATACAGGAGCAAAACTATCTTTCTGTGATGCTAATGATATACCAATAGCAGAAGTCTTATAGGTACCCATCCTCATGTTAGCAAGATGGTTTGCCTTATCAGGGTATGTTAATGATTCAATAGAATAATACTTATTGACACCTTCTTGAGCACCCTGCACATAGGTATATGTGTAAACACCATTCTGTGTTGCTTCTCCTCCTGCAATACTATCAATAGATCTAAAGTTAAACCCATTCCTATTCTCCCAGAATAAGAATCCTGACTGTTTCTTATCTGCTTTACTGTCTGTCAATCTAGTTACCTTATCAGATAAGAATGCTATAGCATCAGTAGGTTTCCAACTACATGCTATGAAAGTATATTTGGAGTGATTTTCAAAATTATTCTGATTAACTTTCTTACCACCCTTACACTTAAGGTACTCTGTACAGATATGCTTGGGTACGTTATCTACATCCTTAGACTTTTCACCTGGTCCAAAACATTTGAATACTTTATTACTCTCATCATGATACATCTCTGGAGATACACAATGTAGGATATATAACTGTCCTCTCTCAGTCTTAGATATACTACCAATCTTATATACCTTAAGTTTAGTATGTAAATCTTCTCCATTAAATGCAGTTGATGTAGATAGTTGTATCTCTACTTCCTCACCACCAAATATTTGTAGATTGAAGTCAATAGCATCAAGGATACTAATATCACATCTTATAAAGGAAGACTCAATAGATTCGTGATACTGGAAATCAAGTATCATATCCTCTATATTATATGTCTTCTTACCATCTGCTGTCTTCAACAATAACTTCTTAATATGAAACTCTCTGGCATTATCACCAGACTGATTCATATCTTGTGAGATACCATATTTAATAGTCTTCCAAGATTCTGTTATGTCATCTATAAACTTTGCTATTGCCATTTACATAAACTCCACAGGATCTGTTAAAAATTCAGCGACAAGACCATACTTAGGTTGTATATACTTGTCAGCATCTAGGTGATGATCACCTGGTACGACAATAGGATTGTCTTCTGCCATACCACTACCCATCTGTAGAGCTGGTGCCTCTTGCTCTATAACTGTAGTAGTACCACCCTCTAACTGCTCTTGTAATTTCTTATGTCTTCTCTCTGTCTCCTTCTGTTTTGCTTCTTCTATCTTAGAACCAACATTATCTTTCAATCTTGTTGCACCATCAAGCATACTACCACGCTTATCAAAATCAAACGCACCACCAGTAGCAGTATCAGCAGCACCAGCTAACCATCTTGCTACACCAGTTGGTTTGCCTTCATCATCTTTAGCACTAAGATGCTTACCAGTAAACTTAGCTAATCTTACTGCTGGATGCTCATTAAATCTATCCTTTAACCACTGACCACCCCATGCATAAGTTGGTAAAGTATATCCACCTCTCTCTGCCTCCTTATATCTTCTAGTAGTTAGACTCTTATTACTCTTAGTTGCAGGAGTATCAAATGGTACCACAAATGCACCACCCGATGCCTTCTTCTTGCCTACCCATTCAGTTCCATGACCGATAAACGATATGGAATTTCCACCATCAACAGACACAGGGTACCCAGACTGAGGTCCACTTATCCAACCACCCTTAGCAAGAGGTGGTACCTTACCACCATCCATCTTACCTTTAGGTTTATCTCCCACAGCTTCTTTCTTATCTCCACCTGTGAATAGTTTAAGGACAGCAGTTAATGCTTTAATACCTAAGAATAAAGGTGCAAATATTACTTGAATACCTGTGCTTATAATCTTGGTTATCAATGGTAGGTGTGGCTCTACAACCTCAAGAATCTTACTCATGAATGCACCAAGAGTAGTAAAGAACTCCTCTAATGGTTCCTTGATAGACTCTATTACACCACCAAATACAGTCTGTATCTGTTTAAAGAATTTACTGATAGGTTCTACAATAGGTTCTATTAAACCTCCAACTGCCTGACCTATCTTACCACCTGCTAATCCACCAAGTGCACCACCAACAGCACCCATACCTGGAATACCAGACATTGATCCTAGTTTAGCACCAAGCATCTGACCGCCAGCAGCACCTACACCTGCACCACCTGCTTCAGCAGCACTACCACCAGAAGCTGACACTGCCATAGCAGCAGCAACACCTGTTCCACCAGCAACAGCAAATTTACCTAACTTACTAGAGAAGAAGTTACCTTTCTGACCACCTATCTTCTTAAGTTTAAGTGCCTTTAACTTGTCTGCCTTACTAGACAGTCCAAATAATCTCTTAAGACCTCCCAGTAATCCTTTGACTACCATACCGATAGTCTTAATCATTAACTTAGGATTCTTTAAGAATAAGAAGGTACCAAATAATGGCACTGCACCAAGAAGAAACTTAAAGATACCAAAGAAACCTTTCAGACTTATGGGGTTCTCTAGGAATTCAGTGAGTCCATCTAAGGTTAGACCTGCAAGGGTACCTACTACATTGAATACAAACTTACCTATGTTTGCTAATGTAACAGCAAAAGTCTGCACTGCCTTGGGATTCTTAGCAATCCATTCAAATATCTTATATGTGATAAGAGTCTTTAGAAGACTTTGAAGAGATGCAAGAAGTCCTCCACCAGTTTCTTTAGTCTTCTCAATAATACTCTCACCTATTCCTTTCTTCTTCTTTTTCTTCTCTAACTTCTTCTCCGTCTTATCCCTCGCCTTAAGTTTTCTCTGATCCTTCTGTTGCTTCTCCTTCGCCTTAACTCTCTTCTTCTCTAACTTCTCTTCTTTCTCTTCTTGTTTAACTAATGCAGCATTATTTGCTATCTGCTCTCTAATATTATCACGCCATGTCTCTAATGTAGTTTGTGTATTAGATGCAATACTATTAAGAGTCTGACCTATTGAGTTAAGTCCTGCCATTACACTGGAGAACCCAGTATTAAAACTCTTCTCAACCTTTGGTAATCTCTGTGCAGCAGTAAGTGGTGTGTATGTAGATTGTACACCTTTAACACCCTTATAAGCAATCATCTTATAAAGGGCTGGTTTATTTACTTTAGCTGCTACTTTTGCCATTTATTAACAAGTAAACATTGGACTAGGAACTGTGTATACTGCCCTACTATTAGTACCTACCTGTACATTATTTATTACTGGAACCTTGGTGTTAACCATCACTGTCCTAGGTGGTAATACTATATCTTTAAGATCAGCATCTTTCTGTGCCTTATGGGTAAACTGTGCCATTGCTGCATCTCTACTTTCAGTCATTGCTTTCAGTTGATTTGGTTGAGCAACGTTCCTCTGTGCCATTGGCACTTCATCTGATAGTGAGGATCCAATGATAGACTTTGGTACCTCCATCTTCTCGGATGGTTCCTTACCACCCTCAGATGCCTTCCAGAAGTACTTATTGATAACCTTACCACCTTTCGCATACTCCATTGTTGTAAGGTTAGTGGTTATATTGTGGACAGCACCACCCTTCATTCTCTGAATGACATCAGGTTCCCTGAAGGGTACTATTCCACCTCTACTCCTGTGATGAATAGTCTTAGTTATAACCTTTCCACCTTCTGCCTTCTTAGCAAGGTCATCCATCTGGACATCCCTACCTGGATCCCTACCTCTTATAACATCCCATGCAAATCCTATGGGATTCCTCATGAATGCAAATATCTTCTTAGCTGCATTGATGATGAAACCAATAGTATTACCTAATACCTTTATTACTCCACCTAATAAGTACTTGACGATTGGCATCAACCAACCCACTACATCCATTAATACATTACCCATCTGTCCTACAAACTGGAAGAAGGTACCAAAGAATTCTGTTATACCTGTCTCTTCAGCAATACCCTTAACTACAGAAAACAACATAGTAAACATCTTCTTGATAGGTTCAAAGAGAGGTTTAATAACTGGTAGAAATGTCTTACCTACCCACTCTCCTAAGAATCCACCTAAAGCATTACCAACTATAGGTCCAAATGGTCCTAAGAATGGTGTCAATAATGCAGCACCTATCATTCCACCTGCTGCCTGACCTACACCTGCACCAATTGCTTCAGTCTTATCCTCACCACTAGCGATACCTGCTGCGATTCTAGTGATACCACCTACAACAGCAAGACCTTTCTGTGCACCAGGTTTCATCATCTTCTGACCGAAGTTCTTACCTTTCTGTAATCTGGTAGGATTCTTTACCCTGTTGTTAAATCCTGCACCAACCTTCTTTGCCTGTGAATGCTTACCCTGTGCTTTTAACTTCCTCTGTTGTCTCTCTACTGACTTCTTCTGAGCTTTATACTCTTGCTCAGTGTATATCTTACCAGTTTCCTTATCCTTATATCCAAACTTACGCCATTGCTCTTGCTTCTTCCATGTTACCTCAGCATCTGTGGTCTTATTAAAAAGACCCATTAACTTCTTACCGTCAGTGAATAGTTTTAATGGATTTAACAGGTATCTCAACCCTGCTAATCCTGCCATCAGCTGGAAGAATCCAAATATTCTACTGAATCCTTTCTTAGTACCTTGCTCATTGGTACCAAATAACTTAGTAAGTCCACCAGCTATCATGCCAACGACACCGCCAGCTAACCAGAACACAAACTTACCTATGGATACAAATAACTGAAATACCTTCTGAGCTTTCTTTATATTCTCCTTATCTGTCAACCATTTAAAAAGACCCATCTTCACCATAAAGGTAAAAATAGGTGTCAGGAAACCACTCAGCATCTTCATAAAGCTGGTAGCTGTCTTCTTAAGCTCCTTACCCTCTTTCTTTTTCTTTTTCTCTGGTTTCTCTGTTTCTTCTAATTCTTGCTCTTTCTCTTCCCTTCGCTCCAACTTAAACATATCCTTGAAGCCTTTAGACCACTTCTGAAATACGTTTAGACTTTCCTTACCTTCTTGCTTCTCTTCCTTTGATTTGACCCTATAGTTCTTCCTTAAATATGATCTCTCAAACTGAATTAATTTATGTGTCTCTATATTATTGTTAGCAATACTGGTCATTGTTACACCAGTACGATTAATACCCTTCCGAATACTATTGAAAGATCCAGAATAAGCCCCATCATCCTTGATGGGTTTAATTCTAACAAAATTTTTAATTGCCATTATAGTGACATTTTACTTTCTTCTGCCTTTTGCCTTCTCTCTTCCTCTTGTATGTGAGCAATAAGAAGGTTCACATATACATCACGTTCCCACGGCATCATATTTTCCAACTCTGTTAAACTGTACTTGTGATGTTGCATTAATGCGAAGTTTGTCTTGTAGTAATTCTCAAGACTGTCATGCATTAACGCTACTCGAAAAAACTTGCTAGTCCCTCCAGTACCATATCACTCACTACTTTAGTTTTAGGGTTGGTCACCTTTATAGTATAAGACAACTTAGGCATTGTCTCGAAGAATAACTGAACCTTTTGAAATTGCTCGGCATTCAAATTCTCAAGGAATTCTAGTGCTTCTGATTTACTAAAGGAATCATATACTTCTTCTTGATCGTATACTTGACCTATACAACCAGCAGCTAACTCAAAGATATCATCTATATCGGGATTCTCACTAAGGTTTTGTTTAATGAATACATCCAATGAAGGATACTTCATAACTACACCAACATTATCATCTAATAAGATCTTTGCCTTATGCTCATCAGGAACCTCGACTCCCACTTCACCTAGAGGTACTGTTATGTTAACCTCTGTCTTCTCATCATCAGGACAAATTACTTTGAATTCACTTACCTCACCAACAGCAACAGATCTGATCTTTAAGAAGATATATTCAATCTCAAAAGTAGCGAGATCTTCAACCTTAGTTTTCAGGTTAGTGCAATTTTTAATGATAGTCTTCACTGCCTTAACCATCTGCTTGTTGTCTTGCGACTCCATAGCTAAGTAAAGCAATTTCTCTTCCTTAACTAGGAAGGGTCTATATGTGATTTTTGTACCTGTAACAGGTAAAGTCGCATCATACTCAGGTATGGATAACTTAGGTAAAGGCATAACAATTAATAATTATATTTCTATTTAGACACCAAACTGGGCTGCATCTTGCTGTTTAGCAGATATCCCAACATTCTCTAATGTACCAGTTGCACTGTTTATGTATCTATCAGGTGCATTTGGACCTAAAGTATCTGCACCTACTTGATCGAATCTATATCTCTCAAACTTAAACTTAGTACTAAACTTAACTAACTGTGTAGGACCATTATTAAATGTCACTCCTGCCATATCAAAAGGCCATGCACTAAAAAATTGCCAAACTCCTGTTACAGCATTCATTCTTTGCTTATATAAGGCTCCTACATCAGTAATTCCTTCCCAACTGACAGGAGATCCTACTTCCCACTTAGTTATCATAATATTAGTGGTATATTCATCATATAGTGTGGATCTATTCTCCATATCAGGTGCTGCCCAGTTCATCCATTGCTCAAAGAACTGACGATGCCACATCTGTTTATCTGATAAGAATGTAATATCTAACTCACCCATCTGCTGTCCTCTTGCATGTGAATATGCAGCACCTTGCCATGCAGCAGCCACCTGTGTGTCCTGTATTCTCTTTCCAGGTATTGATACCTGATCAGCAAGATAGTTGATCGACATGAAAGCATCCCTTCTATCTTTATTAACAAAATTTGAATTTGCTAGGAGACAGTTAGGGAGATAGATTTTAACGCCATAGAGATTCGACCTGGAAGGTTCTTTCTTACCAGTCTGTACCAGGTCTCTAAAAATCCCAAAATTATTGGCACTCATTTGAGTTTACTCCAAATTATGCTGCTTGGCACTTCCATAGTCCTACCAAGACCTTTCGGTTGTATAACAAATTGCTCAACTGGAAGTGGTGTCATATCATTCAATTCCTCTTGAGGAACATTATATGCCCTAGTGACACTAGACATAAAGTATTTATGATGGCAACGCATAGGATATGAAATACTACCAGCAGCCCATGTATTTGCCATACTTTTCCTACTATTAGGTCTCAGATAGTGCATATTCCCGCCAGAGAATTGCATCTTCTGATAGTCCACATCTGTGATTAGTACCATAGGAAAGGTATCCCACCACTTTAAATCTGGTGTCTGAGCTGAATAATTGAAAAATATAATATCACCCACAGTGAAACCACCAGTATAATCTTCCAACCCATATGTTAGTTGCTCTCTATACCACTGTTTAGATTGTGTTGCTCCTCCTGCGAGGTCTTTTACGTCTGTGAAAATACTCATACATTTAGATGGTTTTCTGTGAGTATAATAAATTGAAATCCTTTGTGTGCACAGAATTGCCGTGCTGCTCTCCATTTAGCAGAATTTACACCCCAAGTCTTAACTTCACTTAAAAAAGTCCGTGGTTTCTTCTTACCACGTTTCGGGGGTTTAGTCTGTGCAGCTGGTTTAATTTCGATGATCGATTTGGCGATCCTTCCATCTTTAGTTCTCGCTCTGACATAGAAATCAGGATAATAACGGTGAATCCTATTATCCACGGGAGACTTATAAGGAATAATAATCTCTTCACTTCCCCACTCCAATACATTGTTATTTCGATCACACCAATGCATAAACTTTTTTTCCCACAAACTCCTATAAATAATATTGGTATGATCACCTCTATACTTATGTTTGTTTGATGGTCTGTATTTTCCTTTGTAACTCATGACAGCACCACTAGTATTTCCCAAGGCTAAACCAATAGGAGTTAACTCATCATCTAGTCGAGAAGCGATTACTAGTGAATCAGCGTTCCCTACTAAAGTCATTGATTATCTGAAATTTGATGTTTTTGATCAAAAGACAAATACAATGAAGGATAGTATATACTTATATTTACCCAAGAACTTAGTTGAAGGTCATAATGCTAAATGGGATAGTGTTAGTTTAGGACCAGCAGGTAAAGCATTAGTAGGTGCAGCAGCAGATGTTATTAATAGTGGTGGTGATGTAACTGGTGATGCAGTAGGTGAATCAATTAAAAAAGCAGCAGAAGCTGCAATGCCACAGTTAGGATATAAGGCAGCTGCTGATGTAATCAATACTGCTATTAGTGCAACTGGTGGAAGTGGTGGTTTAAGTAGAGATCAACTAACCTCAATCACTGGTAAGAAGATATTCAACCCATATGCTGAGGCAGTATATGGTGGACAAGCAGGATTCAGAGAACACTCATGGGATTGGCAATTAGTACCTAAGAGTGCTGATGATGTCATAACAATATACAATATAATAAAAAAATTAAGATTATACTCACTTCCAGGCAAAGGTAATAACAATTGGTTAACAATTCCAGAATATTTCCGTTGCACTCATGTTAGATACGTTGATAAGGGTGGTGGAAATGAATCTATCAGTAATCCTGAGACTGGTGGTCAACCTGGTATATTAAGTGCCATAATGCAATTCCCTACTAAAATGGTACTTAAGAATATAACAGTTAATATGACTGATTACACTTCATTGAAATCAACAATGCCAAATCAACAATTTAATGATTTTGGTGCTATGAATTATGGTTTGAAACTATCATTCATGGAAACTGCATTCCTCACCAAGGAAACATATCAACCAATACCAGCAGCAGTGCCTAGACAAGCCGCTGGTCAAGATAATTATACAGAAGACCAACAACAGTGGATGGATATGATCACTGACATGTTGGGTGACTTTGGACCAACTTACCAATCATCTAATACAGCATAATGGCATATTTCAGTTATTTACCTGATGTCCACGTAAGAACGTCTAGTTATCGTCAAAATAACGTAGACCCATTTACCCTTGCGAAGAATATCTTCAGAAGGATCAAAATACGTGAAAACTTAGATGACATCATTTTAGGATTTGACCAATATACTGTAAAAAACAACCAAAGACCAGATCAGGTTGCTTTAGACATATATGGAAATATGCAATATGACTGGGTTGTCCTACTTTGCAATAATATCATTAATGTGTATGAAGAATGGCCCATGTCCGAAGATGAGCTAGAAAGATATATTGATAGCTCATATGAAGAGGATGCAGATTCTATCCATCACTGGGTTACTCAAAGAATCACAGATTTAAGAGGTCGCACATTAGTAAAGGAAGACCGTATAGTACCAGAAACATATTCATATAAGAGACCTGATGGTACTCTTATTGCCAAAGAAGAGACTGTTAGACCTGTATCTGTCTATGATTACGAATCAAGTAAAAATGACCAAAAACGCAATATTTACCTTTTGCGTAAAGAGTACATAACAGCGTTTATTGAAGAATTTAGCACTTTATGCGAATATCTTCCAAATAGCGAAGTTGACGAAGCAGAAGGAATTAAGAGATCTAAAAATACAGTACAGGAACAGTTTATTACTGTTAAACCGACTTATAATACCAATATCGGTCAAAGCAGTTCTATCGAATTTGCTTCAGAAGCAGATTACTCCTCTAGGACATTTGATACTTCAGATCCAACTATTAATGCAGGTGACGTATTATCGGATGGTACTACTGTAGTTACTACATCATCATCTACATCATCATCTACATCAACAACTGGTGCACAAGATAGTGGCACTACATCTAACCAATACGGAAGTTCTTCTGGAGGATATTAACAATGGCAACTTATAGACAATTTATAGAAGAAGCAAGGAAAAAGGTCAAAGTTAAACTTAAAGATCCATCAAAGATCAAAGTTAAGGTAACTGATATCGGACCTGGTGGTAAAGAATATGTGAGAAAGAATGAGATAGATGAAGGTAAGAAAGGTCTCTGGGATAACATCCATGCTAAGAGAAAACGAGGAGAGAAACCTGCAAAGAAAGGTGATAAGGACTATCCAGAGACATTAAATGTTGAAGGTGCTGCTTGGCAACGTAAAGAAGGTAAGAATAAAGAGGGTGGATTAAATGAGAAGGGTAGGAAATCTTATGAAAGAGAGAATCCTGGATCTGACTTAAAAGCACCTCAACCAGAAGGCGGTCCTCGTAAAAGATCTTTCTGTGCTCGTATGAGTGGTGTCAAAGGACCAATGAAGAAAGATGGTAAACCAACTCGTAAGGCACTAGCACTTAGAAAATGGAAATGTTAAAAAACCTCTAGAGACAAAAAAATACCCCCGATTTTTTCGGGGGTTTTGCTTGTTCGAAAATCGAAATAATATACAGACTTAACGTCTGCACCTTTCCCACTCGATTACATCACGACGCTCATAATAACCTGGTATCCATGTATTGCTGCGACCTAGGTAATGACCTGGTACCCAATACTTCTTAGTAATCGTAACCTCACACCTTCTACGATATGGACCATAATGTGGTCTTCTAGGATGATGGTGGTCGTAGTGCCAGTCTTGGTAATGGGGAGACCCATGACTGTGACCGTAATGATAAGACTCTGCAAATGGCTCCCAGAATTCCTTCCAAGTTAATGCTTCTGCTCTTACTGGTGCAGCAAGTAGTAGAAGTGGGAGTAGCAGTAGTCTTTTCATTTAGTCTTCGTTAGCTAGAGCAGCAAAATAGGAAAGATCTGGTGAGTCACCTGACTCTTCTATTTCTCCTATCTTAGCACCAAACCCTGACTTAGTGGGGGTAGGTGGGTCCGCTTTAACAACTGGACTAGTAAGAGGTGCTAATTGCTCATCCTCTTCATTTGTCTGTACCACAGGTCTTGCTGACTTGTTAAGAACTACGTTAAGACGTGCTGATAACTCCTCATAAGACTTAAAGTTTTTAAGGTCAGTAAACTCTTTAAGAGAATGCTGAGACTTCCAGACTGCTTCAAGTGCTTCATCTTCTAATCCACCTAACACTGAAGGTGAGTCAAACTCACTCTTATCATAGTTCCAGTAACCACCAATGGTCTGGATCTTGATCTTAAAGTTAGCACCCTTCCAAAGATCGAAAGGATTGATTGGACTTTCATCTTCAAACTGTGGTTGCATTGCTGATGCAATCTTGTCATGAATTTTCTTACCATACTTATATAAGAATACTTTACCTTCATTCTCAGGATGAAGTTGATCCTTAACAACATAGATGTTACTATAATAAGAAAGCTTACGCTTTTGCTTACGTGCAGTATCTTTATCTGCATCTAGTCCACTATTCCATAGTGTCCTATTCAATTCACCTACAGGATCCTTTTGGTTAAGTGTAGTAAGAGAATTCTCTATGTACCAACCACCAGTACCTTGAAATGCATGACTCCATACCTGTGCCCAAGGAAGATCTTCTCCATCTGGCTCTGGTAGGAAACGAACAACGGCATAACCGTTACCTGATTTGTCCACTTCTGGTTTCCAGAGTCTTTCATCTGGACCTCTGCCCTGAGGCTTGGACATGTTTTCAATCTGTTGTGTAAGCTTAGCGAACTTACCAGACTTGCTCTTTAATGATGCGAATGACATTAGTATTTGTCTCCGAGTTTGTATTGTGATATTGCTACTGGATTATAGTAGCATAGTTATTTAGGCTTGTCAACACCGCCTTTCTTGAGTTCCTGTCTCCATCCTCTCAACTTCTCTTCCATCTGATCTAGTACCATATTGAGATTCATACCACCAGAAAACTCTGTGGACATCATCTCAATCTTACTCTTGATTTCCTTTGCTGAATCATCATCCTGTAGCTCATTAGCTGCTAGTTGTAACCGTGCATAGAATACTTTCTGCTTCGCTACTAACTCCAGAGTTTTCTCAATGTGCTCTAATCTTTCTTGTGGATTAAATTCATTCAGACCCGACGACATCTTCAAGAGTTCAGTATAACACTCTTGGATTGCCTCTAGCTCCTCTTGCACTACTCCTGATTGGAAGAAACTGTCATTCATAGGTTTAAAATACCTTTACTTGTCCGTTTAATGTAGTTTAATTGTTGTGCATCCCATTTGATCTTATCTTTCAGTGGTTTAGAGATTAGTTTACCTACTGTCTCCACCTCTATCTCAAATTCTTCGCACACTGAGGCTACACCCTCAATATAATTTATAAGACCTTGACTTTCTTTAACTCTATCCTCAACTAATGAGGTAAACTTACCTTGTGTCATAAATTTCTCTTCAATTTCTTTCATTATTATCCCTCCAATATGATTCAATCCATTTAAGAAGGGTGTCTATGTAAGGTACTTTATCATACTTTTCAGCAACTTGCACACTTCCATCTTCAGCAACAGATAATGTTACAAGTTTATCTACCTCAATACCTGTTAATTCATAGTACATGTATGCATACGCTGCCTCTTGCACAAAGAATTTCTCTAGATGTTGCTCTTTCTTCAGGTTCTTAGTTGTCTTGAAGTCTATAATAGCAAGCTCGTTATCAAACTCAGCAATACAATCGACCCTGCCAGCAATGCATAGATTGCGAGAAAAAAGAGGGGCCTCAATAGCATGAATATTAGAAATACGATTAAGAGTCTCACGAGCAGACCTAAAAAGGTACGTGGGAAGACCCTTGCTCTCCTTATCTTCCTCCAATTCATTTTTTAAATACTTCTCCACTAAGTTATGGTACTGAGTGCCTCGCCATGCAGATGACCGTCTGATCTTTTCTGCTTCAGCGAATCCAACTCTCTTCTGCCAAGCTAGTATACCATGCTTTGTAGCATTACCAACCACTGTTGTAACACTTGGCATCCATAGGTCGTCTATCTTATAGAAACGTCCTGAGTCAAGGGTCCTACTTGTAACCTCTTCAAGAGGTTTAGCAGGACCAACATAATTAAACATTAACTAAATCCCATTTCGTGTTTACTGATGAGGTATTCTCTTATGAATCCAGACCTCACGATATCATTGATACCGAACTCAACACAAGTAAATGATTCCATAGCTTGTGTGATCTTCATAAAGTCTAGCACACCAGTCTTTTCATGAGACTTAACTAAGTCAGACTGTGTGTAATCTCCAGAGAATATTATTCTACTATCCTGACCAACACGTGTAGTGATTGAATCTAACTCATGAAAGTTTAGGTTAGAGAACTCATCTACTATTATAATCGCCCTGTCAAGTGTTACTCCACGTAAGAATGATGTAGACCAGAAATCTATAGATCCCTGACCTCTTAGGTTGTCATATAATATCCTGAATGCTCCTTCGTCAGGCATGTTAAACATGTATCGTACCATATTTCTGTATGGTGTTTGATACAAATCAGACTTATCTTCTGCATCACCTGGTAAGAATCCTATCTCTCTTGTAGGGACTAGAGATCTGACCATGTATACCTTATTGTAAGGTGTCTGGGGATCTAATACTGCTTGTAGTGCTAGGTAAAGACTAACATATGTCTTACCAGTACCAGCAGCACCATGTAATACTAAATTCTTTCCTTCAGCAAACGCATTAAAAACTTCCTCTTGACTAGGAGTCAGAGGTTCAATAGTCCTGAGATGATCAAGATTTATTGGTGGTTTTCTTTTCATTGTCCTTGATACGGTACCGTTGCCGTTACCATTACCATTCTTCTTTTTCTTTACTGGCATAATTAAGTAAACCTTGACAGGTTAGCACGTGGATGGTGATCTTGAATCTTACTCATTACTTCTTTGAATCC
>VTLG01009584.1_pt1 | contig 26277 bp, 45 predicted proteins | sample 4694571 | NCBI WGS metagenome assembly VTLG01 (sample SAMN12604809, study PRJNA352737) | marine metagenome | biome: ENVO:00000447; feature: ENVO:00000209|ENVO:00000569|ENVO:01000036; material: ENVO:00002151; isolation source: viral sequences binned using virsorter ...
CTGCCCCTTCTTACGAGCAGGAAGAAAGCCACGTAATGCTCTTGTACTAGACATTATATTTCTCCTTCCAATTGTTTATGGACTACTCCTGAAAATTAGGAGTCCGTCCTTTAAATGTTCTCGATTTACTACTATTGGAAATAGGCATCTGAGAATTGGAATGCCGCATTAATTGTGCATTAACAGCTTCCAACATATCGTTGGCCTTAGTCCTATAGTGTTTTCTTTTGGCCTCTAGCTTTACCGTGGGTATCTTACCCAAAGCAATGTCTCCACGACAGACAACTCCAGCATATCGGCCTTCTTCTCTCACGGTAGAAGTTGCTCCCATTTCAGGTACTTCTTCAGGAGAAACAAACTCCCATCCTTGCTGTTGTTTCTTACCAACTTCTTGGTAATCATCCTGACCATTAAGAAGGATACGTAGCCAACCAAGAGACATATCTTGCTGACGATATCTTTCTTCAACTTCACGAGGTATATAAGTTGCGTTTGGTTCTTCAAAGACGTATTCTGTTTCTTCTCTGGTTTCGTTTTCCCTAGTCTGAGAACTACGTGATTCAATACGTGTCATAATTTCTCCTCCACGTTACAGTTTAATTGCTGTGTATTCGCCATCGGAGTTTTCCACCTTGGCTTTTTCAGCAGCATATTGTTCAAGCGGTATACCCCAGTTCTGTGCTAACCTTACATCTTCTTTGGTTAGTTTCACTTTCCCCGGAGCTGGAGTGGAACGTGACGCTCCAGCTACCACTTGAGCAGGTTTAGACGGTTGTTCCTGCACCGAACTTTCTTTGACAGCAGTGTTAAACTTGTTTGGAAATGTTTCCCTAATCCTGCTATCAATCTCTTTATAAAATTCTGGATCACTTGGATCAAACCCTTCTTCTTTTAGTTCTGCATCTAATGCAAGTGCGGCTGCTGTCATTACCCTATCTTGTCCGAACCAATCATTATTCTGTGACCATTCGATAGCTCGTGGGTCTGCTGCGCCTTGCGGTTGAGCTGGTTGTTGTGGTTGCTGAACAGGCTGTTGAGGCTGCTGTTCAAACTGAGCCTTAGTAGCACCTAATGATTTTAGATCATTCTGTGCTTCATTTAAAAATTCCTGCGCTTGAAGAATCTTACTTGTATCACCTTCTTCATGTGCAGACTTATAAGCGGCTCTTGCCAACTCCATCTTATCTGTAAGCTGCTTCTCATTTGCATCTAGTTGCAGTTTACTAATATTAGTAAATTCTTGTTCTCTAGTATTAAGTCTACCAGTTAGTTGCTCGTTCTGTTGTATAAGTTGAGCAATCTGGTCATCTCTATCCTTACGTTGTTTTATTAGTTGTCGTATTCTTTTCTGAGCACCTTTAGTTTCAATACCATCTAATTCTTCAGGCTGCTCTGGTTTTGTTTCTTTTTGCTCTGTATCAGAAGGAGCTTCAACTTTTGCTGTATCTTCCTCTACTTCAAATTCTACCTTATTTTCTTCTGCTGGACTTTCAGCTTCCACCTCAGTCCACTCTTCTTTCTCAATCATTTTAATTCCTTTCGCTGCTTACGAAGCATACGTGTTTACGTCCTTATTCTATTATACTACATTAAGTCTAAATGTGCAAGTGTTTTAAGAACTAGATGTTAGATTAAATGTAGGATCTAAGTCTTTAGGATGTTCTACTGTACATATAACCTGATCATCAAATAATAAGATAAGCCTTACGGACTTATAAAATAGTTTCTGACCAGCGTGTTTAGCATAACATACATAGTCACCTTCCTGACACCACCCTCCAGTTGGGAATCTTGTCTCATCGTAATATGCCAAATCTCCTAAAGATAGAACTTTACCTACCGTTGTGAGATATGCCATATCGTCCTTAGTTGAATCGGGTAGCATAATGCCACCTTTTGTTACACCTTTTATACTTACGGGCCTAACTAAAATATGAAAGCCCGGTATCTCTGGTAGAGGACTAGGATCTTTGACCTCATCCTCTGTGATCCACATATCATTCTTGATAGCGTTTCCTAAATGTACCTGTTGCATTTACTCCTCTTCATCGTACATACGTTTTTTAATAATATCAGAGAATATTTGTCTACTCCATTCAATACCTGCTATCTGTCCTACGATTTGTCGATACTGTGCATAACCTTCCACAGTACCTTCACCAAGAACATTCTTCAGTCTATTAAGTTCGTAGTTATATTCTTTGATAACCTCATCCCAAATTTCCATTATTTATTTAGGATATTTCCATGAAGATGGATCTCTCTGGTTTAGCACACCCTTTTGTGGTCTAGCACCAGCACCGCCATCTTTAATAGATTTCTTAGTGGGATCTCCATATGCACCACCATCACCATTAGGTACATGCGTAGGATAACCACCTGTCACTCCCTTAACATCGTTAGGGTAGTGCATTCCTCCATATTTAGGCATCTTCTTCTCCTTTCTGTGTAGCTGCATTTGCAACAACACTATTTACAATATCCATTGTTGTGTGTACACTTTTATCATTTACATCAGCAATTTTTTGCATAACTTCTGTTGTTATCTTCTTAGAATCTAAATCCAGTTTCTGTTGACCAAGAGCAATCTTGACCATCATCTCCACAGACTTCAACTGATTCTTTTCTTGTTCTGTAGCAGCCTTAGTAAGAAGATCCAGAGACTTCATAGTTTCCTTACTTGCTCTATCCAGATCTGCTTTCTCCTTACGGAACTGAACATTATGTCCTTCTGTTACAACTTCCTTCATAAGTTTAGCTTCTTCCAGTTGTAACTTCTGTGCATCCAATGCAGCTTCAGCAGCATTCTGTGCAGCTTCCATTTGTATCTTCTGCTGCTCCAGTTGTACTTTCTGCTGTTCCAGAATAACCAGTTGTTGTTCTGGTGACTTGGCTTGACCTGCTGATTTATTTGCATTCAATATCTGTTGTGCAGCATAGGTCATTACACCTTCAATTGCTTCTGGCTTCTGCTCTGGCATCTGCTCCATAGCCATCTTGGTAATACCATCCATCTGTTCCTGATACTTATGTACCATATGCTCCTGAATATTAGCTTCCAGTATTGGTCTAACACGTTGCATGGTAGGACTTGCACCATTCATAGGATCTTGCAAGTAAGCCATTTTTATCTTAACATGTGCATCATGGTTCTGACCGGGGAATGCTGCAATGGGCATTCCTTTCACAGCAGCCATGATATCGGATACTGGATCAAGATTTTGTGGTTTTATCTTAGGCGGCAGTATCTCTTCCAAGTTCGGCATATTTGCCGCATTCAATATTGTTCTACTTAATGCTTCCATGTTGAACAAGCCGGGGGGTGATTGCTGTGCCATTTGCATAGCCATCTGTGCAATCATAAGGCGGTGAGCATTAGATGGAATATTAGGATCGCTGACGGGGATAACGTCCACTCTTCCATCAAAGTCAGACTTAAATATACTCCGACTTTCAAACGGCACATCATAGGGATATTCACTTGGTAGATAGTCGTAGTCTATTCTAGCAAGAATCCTAAATTCATCTCTCTGGGATTTATGCAATCGTTTATGGATTGCAGAGAAGAATTTACTGGACGCTTCCAGTAGTGCCATTGTTGTACCTACAGGTCCGTAAGAAGATGCTTCCGATACAATTTGTTCTGTACTGTCTGCAAACTTCTGACCTGCTGTTGAAACAAATCCCAACATCTGGAACAAGGTCGAGGAAGGCTCTTTGTAGGGGAGAGGAACGATAGCCTTTGCCAAGTCCACACCTGTAGATTCAACTTCTTTAAACTCACCGGGGCTGATAGGATCATTGTCACCAACTACTCTAACACCTTTCGCCTTGAACCCACCCGGCAGGTTCGCAAATTGACCTGCATCAATAAGACTTCTCATTGCTGCTGTAGCACTCATGGTAAGATTACCAAGGAAGTGCATTAGGCCAAATCCGTAGAAACCAAATCCCGGTACAAACCGATAATGTACAAAGTGATTTATCTTTTCCTTATTTGTATCGTCAGGCTTATAGTTTCTACGAACACATAAAACTTTTCTTGATTGTTCTTCAATCGTTACAATATAGGGAAGTGCTATTCCCTTTTCTTTATTTGGTTCATCTATCTCCAGATAACAATGCTGTTCCAGTAGTACATACTGTGGATCTGAATCCTGTGTTGGAGAGAATCCTAATATTGTATCCATCTTGGATGCAAATGCACTAGGTTCAGGATTAGATGCTTCTGGTAAATCTGTATCGGAATATATTCCTGAACGAATATCCTTTGCCAGATCAATGGGACTACGATATATTACATGTGTATACCTGTCAGCTTTGGAAAGATTACTGGAATAATAAGATACGTAAAACTGGTCAATAGGAACAAATTCTGATACTGGTCGTTTAAGATTTGCATCGTAGTATACTTTCTTAAATGCGGAGCCTATCAATGGAAGATGGAAAAGCATCTTCTCAAATTCATCAAAGTACTCTGGCATCTGCTCTGTGAGCTGATAATTCATAAAGTTCTTGACACGATTAGATTGCATCTCACGTTCTGGAGTGGACTTGCCAAGTATCTGTGTCTTGATCGGACCTGCCGATGGGAACAATTCCTGTGATGCTTTACTCTGGAACTTAACGGCTGACTCTACCAGTAGCGGATGTACTGCTGTACAGGCACCATCGAATGGTTCAGAAGATTCCTGTATCTTTAGACCTAGTAGGTCAAAGCCACGTTCAAACATAGACTCCCATTCCTGCCGGGAGTTCTTGTCTGCATCATAGTTGTTATATACATCTTCTGCTATTTCTTCCAGAACATTATCATCCAGATCTTCTGCAAGATTAGCATACCATTCCTTTACAGGAGCTTCTGCTTCCATAACAACAGTCTTGGTAAAGTCTACTGTTACACCACCATCTGGATCTACTTCAAATGTAGCTTCCTGTTCCTCACTTACAGGAGCAGCATCCATAGGAATTACATTTGCAATCTCCTGTGGTATCTGATCGTATGGATTTCTTTCTGTAGCCATAAATTTCCCCTAATTAGTTCTACCCATTACTTACATTATACACCTAACTACGCCAGTACGCAACCCTTTTCTTTCTTGGCTTATCATCTTCCCAATCTGGATCTTCAGGATGCGTAAGATGCCACGACTCTCGCATGAAATGCACAGCCATAGTCAGGGCATCTACCTGATCATCGTGAGCAGCATTTGGGAACTGTATCAGTTCTTCCAAGAGATCATCAGCCCACTTCTTATGTCTGGGTATCCAAACCTTTCCTGCTTCCAGTAGTGGAGAGGCTGCATATACACGGCTAACCTTATCCCTATCTGGCAGATATTCTCTTACTGGTAGTCCACTTCTACGCATATCCTGTAGTAGCGACTGACCACTGGCTTTCTTCTCTATGATACAGACATCAGGTTTGAAATCATTGTACAATACCTGTGATATCCTACGTAATTCAGGATATTCAAATCTTCCCTTCATATTACCCAGTAATATCAGGTTAGATACGTAGGCTTCTGCTCCATCTTCATCCTGATCGTACATGGAGAATATACCCCATGTCTGAATTACACTGTAATCTGCTGTGGTTTTCGTGGAGAAAGCCGTATCATATGTCTGTAGGATAAAATCACACGTAGGAGGCTCATTATAATCCCACCATTTTATCCATTTCTTCTTTATAAGCCCACCTTCCTCTGGAGTAGGATTCTGCATGTACAATGCATTCCAGTATCGTGCTCCATTGGAGGCTCTAATCTCATTCTCATCTATCTGTAGTACTTCATCTGGCTTCCATTCTGGAAAGTAGGACGATCCCACAGGTAAATCTAATAATTCTGCTGCTTCATCATCTAGCCATGCAGGTATTCGTATAACTTCCCACGGAATAGTTTCATATTCGCTCATATCCTCTTCTTGCTTTAGAAGCCATCCACATAAATCATCAAAATGATACCTTGTATTGATAATTAATATGGAACCATTGGGCATTAAACGAGTTCGTAGACCAGCAGGATACCATTCCTTGACATATCTACGGCCAGCTTCAGAATATGAATCCTCTTCGGACATCACATCGTCCAATATCGCTATATTAGCCCCTCGTCCTGCAATCTGGCTACGTACCCCGGCTGCGTAGTACGTTCCACCTTGGTTTGTTTTCCACTTCCCTGCTGCTCTAACGTCTGTTCGCAGAGAAACTCCTTTGAAAATATTCTGAAACTCTTCCGAATTGACAACATCACGAACAGAACGGCCAAAATCACTAGAAAGTTGATCAGAGTGAGACACAGTAAGAATTTCATGTTGTGGATTTCTCCCTATGTACCATGCTGGAAACAATTTGGAACAAATAACAGACTTGGAACTACGTGGTGGTAGAAACACCATCAGTCTTTTTAGTTCTCCAGACTCTAATTGTTTTAATTTATTAGATATTAGCTCAATATGTCGTCCCATCTTCCAATCGGAAACAAGAATTGGAGCCATTAGTCGAACAAATGTTAGGAAATCAGTCTGAGTACTCTGTAGTATACTTAGATTTAACAGGTTATTAAGATCTAAGTATGAAGATAATTGTTGTTCTTGTTGTATTTCCATTAAGTCCCTGTAGTAACTATGTACTTTATCTCTTAATTAGCTTTATAAGTCTAATTATACACTATATACTCTCTATGCACAAGTAATTTTTTTAGTAGCTCGGAAGTTATTGATAATATGGACTAATTATTAGCCCGTAAATTTTGGTAAATATGTGAGAGTGTCATTATATATATATGTATGCACATGCGTTCTTCCGGGTGGGGGTATGTGAAGACTTTCAAAGTCTTGACAAGTCTTGAAAAACAGATACCTTTGCTGGAAAAACAACTACTACTTAGTAGTTGGACGAAATAAAAAACTACTACTTAGCTTTCTTTGAAAGCAGTAGTTTTTTATAATAGATTTTGAAGTTGACGATGGAGATTATGGAGATCATCGAAGATGGCTCTGTTCAGTCTCTTTAGAGACTTTAAGGCTGCTGCCAACTACTTAACTAAGTAGTTGAACTAGCTAATAAATACTTGGTAGGAAGTTCTTACGAACTACCAAGTAGTTTATTAGAATTAGGATGAAGTTGACGATTTGGAAGCTGTCGAATGATGAGCTTTGTGGTGAATACATATGAGTGCGGCCATTGCTTGCCTCTAAGCGTAGCATGTTAGCTAACGCCAGCCTATGATGTAAGGTTCAGGTTCTGGATTAGTCGGTAGGTTGGTTCACCACAAAGCTCATTATTCACAAAACTAATAATATTCTTTAGTAGAGTATCTTGCGATACTAAAGAATAATTATTAGAAATAGGAGGTGCCGATAAGATGAACTCTGTGGATGATATCCAGAAGGTTATCCTCGAACAAGCGTTCGATTTGGAAACAACTGGAAAGAGGGCTTTGAAGGATGCTTTTGTTCTTGCTTTGGCTATGAAAGCTCTCAAGAATATACCTGTCATATCAGAAGAAGATGTGGCAGAAATTGAACTTTAGCTTGAAAACTAATAATACCCTGTAGTAGAGTATCTTACGATACTACAGGGTTATTATTAGAAAGAAGGAGGTTGCCGAATGATGACAGATTGGATCAAGAGAGTTGAGGTTATTGTTGACAGGAAGCCTTGGCGTGAACAATCTGAGCGAGTTCAAAATGGGCTTTGGGATTTGAACTCCATCTTTGAACAAGCTCTTGATGGAGCAAAGAGGGCTGATCGTAGCAATAAGAATTGCGATGTTGCCAAGAGATTCTCTTGGGAAGATTGGCGAAAACTGCTTTAACTAAATAATACTACTTAGCTTGGTTAAGTATACCAAGCAGTATTATTTAGAATTTAGGAAGGAGATTGCCGATGGTTTGAGGTTATGTCCGAAGAAGTGTCAGTGGCTACTCTCTGGAGCCATAGACTATGGGGCAAAGCAAGATGACAGAGAGGCGGTAGGGAGAATATAAATCGTCAATCCCTACCGTAGGATAAGAGGAGCAGCTATGCTCTTGAAATAGTTTGGCGTACCTTTTTCAACTCAAATCCGAAAGGAAATATCATGTCTTTTGTAATGCAAGCTTTTGTCGATGGTGAATGGAAAAACATTAACCGTGGTAAGAACCAGTTCCAAAGAACTTGGGACAAGATCAAAGCAGAGTTGCCAGTTAGAGTTGTTCACTCTAACGGCTCTTTCAAAGTCACCTCCAATGGTGAAAAGTTGGAAGGAACAGGCGAAGCCTTGTCCTTTGTGGCAAGGTAACCTTGCAAACTAATAATACCCTGTAGTAGAGTATCTTACGATACTACAGGGTAATTATTAGAAAGTTGTCTTTGATGAGCCACATTGAATGTGGTTCATTTAAGCTAACTTATCTTGAGTGAGCTTAGTGGTGGATACATGTGAAGCAATTAGAAATAATTGCTGTTAAATCTAAGTGTGGTTTGTCAGCCAACACCAAGATCTTTGACAAGTCTTGGTCCACCACTAAGCTCATTCATAACTTATCTTGAAAGGAGAAGAACTATGTCAAAGAGAAAGTCTGAAAGGCAGTTGCAAAGGTTCTTGGATTGGTGCAATGCCAACCCACAAAGTACAAGTCAAGAGTGGGTCAAGAACTTTAAGAGAATGGGCTGGACAGCTATGAGTGATTTCGGTTTCTGGACGGGGAAGAATGAAGATCATCAGGCTTCAAAGAAGTTTGGTTTTGTTTTGGACAATCCCGGCAGGGAATTTCCTAAAGACTTGTAAGTCTTGACTGTCTAATAATGCCCTATAGTAGAGTATCTTACGATACTATAGGGTATTATTAGAAATTTATCTTGAAAGGAGTTTGTTGATGGCTAAAGTAGTTGTAGATGGCTGGCTTGGGAACTGGGATGGTTTTCAAGACTTTGTAGTTGAAGGCAAAAGCCTTAAGGATTGTGCTTCCAAGTTGGTTGAACAAACCGAAGGTTTTTGTGCTGGTGCTCATCTCCAAGCCTTTAATGAAGATGGAGATGATGTTAGTGCAGTGTTTTCAAGTATGATAAACCTCATAGATAAGGAGTAATACTATGAACAAAGGCATAGTAGGTGGTGGATTTCTGTTGTTCTCAACAGCGTTTACCTTCTTGATCTTTGGACTATGTGTCGGCTATTACTATGGCATGGCATTTGCCGCAATGTAAAGGATTAGTACCAAAATGCAAACAGCAAAACAATTCTTGGAATGGTATCTTGATATACAAAGCAAAGAGATAGACTTTGCAGAGGTGGAGAAGAATTTATTCTCTTTGCCAAAGCAAGAACAAGATACTATACGAAGGTTATTGACTTCTGCAAAAGCTAAGAAGGTTGATGACCTAGCTCAACATTAACTTGACAACCTATTAAGTATCCTGTAGTAGATTACTTAAGATACTACAGGATGCTTAATAGAAATAGGAGATTTGATATGAAGCCATTGTTATATCCTAACCTTGATCGTTCCAAACTAACCAAAGCTGAATTGGAAGAACTCTTAGAATTGGAGGCACTTGAAGAGGCAAGATATCAAGATTGGTATGAAGATCCTGAATCACATATGTAAGGAGAAAGACTATGTTTGATAGTGCATTTGCGAAGTTGTCAAGAGAAGACAAAGAAGAACTACAAAGTAGGATAGACTTTACTATCAGTAGTAACGCTGATTTATTCTTGATGACAAGTGAGCAAGAGAGTCGGTTCCGCTTCTATGAAACTCAAATATTCTTGAAAGAGAAAGGATTAATCTAATGCAAGTCAAAGAATATGTGAGGCATTGTGAGGATATCGGTATGTTTTCAACCGATAGACCTATCAATGATGTTGGAGATACAGAAGGATCTTGTCTACATAGAACTCCTTACTGTGATGAAAAGTGTTACAACGTCAAGCTCTATAAGATGTATCCTAACATGGCTGTCAAAGATGTCCGAAGTGAGGAGATATGGCAGAACATAAAGCCTTTGCAAGTCAAAGAAGTCTTGGCGAGAAAGCGTAAGCAAACCAAGAGAGTGAGGCATTGCACAAGAGGTGAGCCAATCAAAGAAGTCTCTGACATTTGGAAGATCAAAGCAGAGGCAGAAGCTACGCCAGAGACTACATGGTGGATACCTACAAGAGCTTGGCGAGATCCAACTCTTAACTTCTTGATAAGAACAGAGTTATTCTCTATCAAGAACTTAGCGATTAATGCCAGTGTTGACCCATCAAATAGCGTAGAAGAATGGGATATGCTGGAAAGTCAGGGCTGGAATATCATGTTCTTTGGTGATGATAGTCTTGACAAAAGCCCTGCCTCTGGTAAAAGAATGTTTGATTGTCCTAAGACAAAGTGGGGCTTGAAAGGTCACTGTGGTATATGCAAAGCTGGTTGCTTTAGTCAGACTACCATAGGTAGACAACAGATTGTCAAATTGTACGAACATTAGGAGAGTATACTATGAAGAAGTACATCCATGTCAACCAACATAACATCAAGAGTAACCGCAAGTATGGAGAGAATAAGCCTGTCTTTACAGTCAAGACTTACAAGTCTAATGACTATGGGCATGAGGTACATATTGACGGCCCATGTACCATAGTGTATAGTCCTCTAAAGCCTTTGTCTTGCGGTGCTCATGTCTGGATACAGACAGAGGCAGAGGTACATATCAAAGAGGAAAGAGAGCTGGATATTGGCACCATCGTTGATGTAACATCTAAAAGATAAGGAGTAACTAAATGACAGAAGAAGAGTATCAAGAATATGTTTGCCAGTTGGCAAGAGAGCATGGCTCAATGCACTCTACCTTGCAATGGCTGGAGAAGTACACCAATCTTGACAAGATATCTTTAGACATAGTGAAAGGAACTTTGGAGAATGTCACATCCAGTTAATGATATCATCTACGATAACATGGAAGATCGTTATCAAGAACTTTATGCTATGTATATAGAGAAAGGTTATCCTCCTTACATAGCAGAAGATAGGGCATTGATTGATGTCCGTGAGGAGTTTGAAATCTGTCAACCTAATTAACCATATGTAGTGAAGTTCTTACGAACTACATATGGTTTAATTAGTACTAACAAAACTGAAAGGAAATATTGAGATGAATTTTGTATTCCGTTTGCGTAAACGTGATCGCTACTTTGGCACACGTAAAACCAAGGATGGCCGTAGGTTTGACCTTGGTAAGTTGTATCTCCACGTTGCAAAGGCTCCACATTTCTGGAATATTAAGGGAATAGTGGATGTGCGTGGCCGTACTTTTGTGATATAATAATTAAGTGGGGGTGAAATTCCCCCACCATTTTTGGAGAGGACCATGAAAAAGAATGGCAAAGCTAAGATCATACGCAAGAAAGATTGCAAAGACCTTGCTGAACTTGAACAAAATTATGCTGGATTATGGAGAGCATTGGGATGGCAGGTGACAAAGAAAAAGAACTCCTTTATCTTGAGAAGCCAGTGCCGTACCTATATGATAGGAGCTGGTGATGCAATATAAAACCCATGCAGATATAGACCCACTGACAGCAAGTTATCTTTGCACAGTGGCTAATGTAGGAAGTATCTATGAGCTTGACATAGATGTTATTAACGAGTATCTTTTTGAGATGCACAGATATCATACAGTAAATAACCAGAAGGAAGTAGCATAATGTTTGACTATCAAATGTTTGACCATGACAAGATTGATTTTGAAGTAGAAAAGTTTAGTCTTGATTCTTATGATGGCTATGCCGTAAACAGTGACATAGGTGTAGGTTTAAGACGTAAAGATAATAAGAGAGCACTTGCTATAGTCTCTGATGCCTATGAGCCAGTGCAATACAAAGACATAGTAACTGGTGTGCAAGAAGCTATAGGTCTATCCGATATGGACTTAACCGATGCCACATATGAGACTAATGTCTATGATAATGGAGCAAGGCTTGAGCTACGTGCTAAGTTCCCTGCTCATGAGATACAGATAGACAAAGGAGACACAGTTATACCTGAGTTTGTCTTTCGTACTTCCCATAATAGGACATGGGCCAACAATGGTATGATGGGATTGTGGAGAGGCTTCTGCTTTAACACATTAGTATCAGGAGATAAGCTGGCCTATGTCTATGGTAGGCATACCAAGAACTTCAATGTGCTAGGCTTTGCCTCAAAGATAGAGAAGGCTTCTGAATACATAGCTGGTGGTGGACTGCAACAGATGAGGAACTGGTATCACACAGATGTTAGTCGTGATAATGTGATCCATCTATTCACTCATACCTTGGCAAAGAAGACTAATAACATTAGCCGTGAGGTAGAACCTAACAAGGTGATGCTCTCTAATCTAATGAAGATCTTTGATGAAGAGAACCGTCACCTACATGGAAGAGGTAACTATGAAGGATATGCTACTCGTAATCGAGGAACTCTGTGGTCTGCATATCAGGCCGCTACCTACTGGAGTAGCCATGATAAGAATGGTGGTAGACCATCCCATACTACCATAGGTGGTAGAGAAGACAAGGTAAGGAAGATGTTACACTCACCACAATGGAAACAATTAGCAGCATAAGGAATAGGACTATGAAAGATCAGAGAGTTGTAGGTAAACGAAAGAATAATCCATTGGCGAAGCAACTCTCTGATCCTATGTGGAGAAAGAGAGTTGTTACCAGTAAGGTTATATACAATAGAAAGAAAGTAAAGGATCAAGACTATGTGGATCATAGTTAATAGCGATGACGAGTTCGATGAGGACTGTGCCAACATACTTATGGGTGAGGATGGTGCGGCTTTGAAATTCAAAGACAAGACAAGTGCATATAGATACTTACAATATATGTGTAAGGAACATGGACTTGACTACGATCTAATGGAAGGTGATATAGAATTATGGCGGCTTCATTAAAGACAGGTGGTGTTCAACTACATCACTCTGTAACTAAGCATGATAAAGATCATCCTCTGTATATTAAAGAGGTGTTGGATTGGATGAATCATAATAATGATTTAGCAAAGGAACATTCCAGATTAGCTAGGCGTGGTGATAAGGATAGCATGTCTCAAAGATATATACATGAAGGATATGTCAGAGATATTAGACACTACCTGCGAACAGGAGATTGGATCTCTGATTTCTTTGGTAAGAATCAAGAACATAAAATTAGATGGAGAAGTATATGACTGACTTTGTATGGCCTGAAGATAACTTTAACTCTGTACGTAAGGATCTTGGAGCACACGTTTCCAAGAGAACTGAGTATGTCCAACGTAACTTTGATAAGAAGTGGGTACGTTGGGAGCTAGTGGATACCCAAACTAAAGAGAGGTATCCGTTTCAAACAGGCTGTAATACAAGAGAAGTCTGGATTGCCACTGGTGTGTGGCATGATAAACCTGTCACTACTATGAACAAGGAGAGACAAAGGTGGAAAGGAAGGCAGAAGTAAGGGAGATACGTTACATCCATCAAGGTTCTACCAATGGTATTGGTTGGCAGGTTATTGTCTATGATCCTCGTGGTGATGTTCGTATCTTGAAAGAAAGTATCTTCAAAGAAGAAGCATTAGACTATGCAACTGAGTATAATAAGGAGCTATCCAATGAACATTGAACAACAGCTAAGAAGAAATGTAAAAGAATTGCAAGAGCAATTACAAAGAGCTTATCAAAGAATAAAACTTTTGCAAGATGAAATTCACAGTGAACGTAAGAGAAATTTTTATAACGATCACTTCTCCAAGAAGGATAATTCTGGATGGGCCATGATGGAACACCCACCTGAGTATCTTGAAGAGGGTCATGCTGAGTTCACCTATCCTATTGAAAAGACAGAGAATGATGTATGAAGATGCCAAGGTATTAAGTAGACATAACTTCCTTGAAAAATATGGTGGACATAGTGAGTGGGTCTATGATAAAGTACATGGTGAGTTGATACGAGAGATCCTAAAACAAAGTCTTGAGTCTATAGATAATAGAAAAGAAAAGGAGAGACAAATGAGTAAAGTAAATGACTTACTAATTCAGATGGAAGAGGAAGCTCCACATATTACTAAGACTGCTTTCGTTGGAAAGTATGGGTGGATACATGAAGATGTATGGACAAAGGTTCGTATTGAAATGAGAGATCAACTTGGATTGGAGTTAGAAGATGAAGACTAAAGAACATATCTGTCAAGTCTATGACTTTACTTCTATTAGAGAAGTAATCATGGAGAAGAGACAGGAGAAAGAGAAAGCAAGGTATCAAGATAAGTTAGCTGAGATGCAGATAGATCAGGATAACATAACACTTGATCTGTTTACTATCAGAGACATGATACTTAATGGCTTTGATCCCTCTTGCCCTGAAGACATAGTAGAATATGGAAGGAAGGTAGGCTATGAGATTGATTGGGATACAGGAACATGGAATCCAACCGATGACTAAGACTTTTATACAAGAAGAACGAGACAAGTACTTCTGGATTAGGGTTAAAGAATATAAGAAGGAAGGATACTCGTACAGAGAAGCAAAAGGATTAGCTAGTCAAGATACAAATGAAGCTATGGCTTCAGATGAAATCTGGATGGAGCAGTTTGAGAAGGAGACATGGGAATGAAATACAGTGGAGTAGCTTGTATTGAATGGATTGACTCCTCAGAGTATGAGGATGCTGATTGGAAGTCAGAAGATGAGGTCAAAGAATTAACACCTATGCGTATCAAAAGTGTAGGTATACTAGTCAATGAGGATGACTTGTATATTACACTTGCATCCTCTGTTAATAACTATGATCTTGATTGTGAAGCACAATTTGGTGGGTTGATTACCATACCAAAGGTTGCTATACTAAAACAGTGGACCTTTCCAAAGAGCTTTTTAAGTGAGGCTTGGCCGGGTCCGGGTGTGTAACATGGAAACTAATTAACCATATGTAGTAGTTCTTATGAACTACATATGGATTAATTAGAAAGGGGAAAATATGCTGAAGAAACAGTGGCTCGACAGAGGGCCATGTCCTAAATGTAAGTCATCCGATGCTAATGTTAAGCATAAGCAGGGATATTCGTATTGCTTTAGTTGTGATACAAGGTTCGGTGATAATGTTACTGTTGTACCTAAACAAGAATGGACGGTGAAACCTATGTCAACAACTGGAAGTTGGGGTAATATTAGTGATCGTAAGATCTCTATGGATACCGCAAAGAAATATAGTACAAAGATAAAGCAGTCTGGTAACATCGTGACCCATCATCTGTATGGTTACTTCAACGATAGTGGTGAGCAGATAGGTCACAAAGTTAGACAGTGTAAAGACAAAAGAATGTGGGTGGAAGGTGAGCTAACCGATGCCCTGTTGTTTGGTCAGAATATATTCTCACCGAAGGGTAAGTATATAACTATATGTGAAGGTGAAGTGGATGCCATGTCAGCCTATGAACTGATGGGATCTAAGTGGCCTTCTGTATCTATCAAGACAGGAGCTGGTTCAGCATTGCGTGATTGCAAGAATGCATTCACTTATCTGGATAGCTTTGATAACGTGATCATATGCTTTGACATGGACAAGCAAGGTCAAGAAGCTGCACAAGAAGTAGCTCAGTTGTTTGCACCTAACAAGGCAAGGATAGTACGCATGGATCACAAGGATGCTAATGAGTATCTCAAGATGGGACAACGTGCTGCCTTCAATGATTGCTGGTGGAATGCAAAGCCATTCACACCTGCTGGTATAATTAATCTCAAAGACTTAGGCGAGACATTATACGAAGAGGATTTCTGTGAGACTTGTCTCTATCCTTGGCCTAAGATGAATGAGAAGACCTATGGTATGCGAACAGGAGAACTGATTACATTCTGTAGTGGTAGTGGTATGGGTAAGTCAAGTATTATACGTGAACTTATGCACCACTTCCTACGTAACACAAAAGATAACATAGGTATACTTGCTCTTGAAGAGAGTGTGAAGAACACAGCATGGAACATCATGTCAGTGGAAGCAGATGCTAGGTTGTACATCAAGGAGATCAGAGATCAGTTTACACCAGAGCAATTGCAGAAGTTCCAAGCGGAGACTATTAACTCTGGTAGGTTCTTTGCCTTTGATCACTTTGGATCAGTGGACAATGACGAGATACTAGCAAGGGTTAGGTTTATGGCTCAAGCTCTTGATTGTAAATGGATTTGTCTGGATCACTTGAGCATACTTGTATCAGGTCAAGAGGATACAGATGAACGTAAGTCCATCGACATACTAATGACCAAGCTACGATCTCTCGTGGAGCAGACAGGTATATGCTTGTTACTTGTATCCCATCTACGTAGACCTGCTGGTGACAGAGGACACGAGGATGGCAGGGAAGTGACACTCTCTCACTTGAGAGGTTCCGCATCCATAGGACATCTGAGTGATGGTGTCATAGGTTTGGAACGTAACCAGCAAGATGATGATCCTGTTATAGCCAACACAACTACAATACGTATACTCAAGAATAGATATACTGGAGATACAGGTGTGGCTACACATTTATTTTATAACAAAGATACAGGTAGGTTGACTGAGATAGACAACCCATTTGATGTAGGAGATAATAATGCCGATTAAATTTGATAGAAATTTATATAATAAATATGATACATTAACTAAAAATGTTATGTCATATTGGTTAATGTCTGAAGGTTATAAGGATATTAATACTGAAGAAACATATGGAGTAGATGTTGTATGTAAGGATAAGTTAGGTTTGGAGTGTTACTTTGAGACAGAGATAAAGACAAGCTGGCGTGACCATTGGCCTGAGTCTTGGAAGGAGATACGTATTCCATACAGGAAGCATAAGCTCATAGACAAGTGGGTAAGTTCAGTGAAATCCGAAGGGTGTATTGGTCCCTTAACCTTTGTCATATTCAACAAGCACTTGGATCAGGCATGGTTTATGGACGGTGCAATGGTTAACAAGTGTGATGTTAAACCAGTGGACAATAGAAGGAGAGCGGCAGAGCCTTTCTATCATATCAAAGTAGCTGATGCTAAGTTAGTGAAGATAATGCCAAGTCCAGTACTAAAGGAGAAAGGTTATGACAAAGATTTACTCATTAATAGTAAGTACCCTAGCTAGATGGATTCCCCTCTTGGTCTTTATACCCATATTATCGTGGATGGTTATGATGCTTACCGTCTTAATCGTAAAGCATTACATAGAGGACTTACCTTATACCAACGGCTTTTCAATGTGGCTATGTTCTTTAATTACAGCTTACGTTTTCTGTCTGTATAACTTTATGAGGAGTAAACGTGTTAGTATCAATAACGAATCAAGCTGATGATCATCTGTCAGGTATAGTCAAGTCAGAGAATGCAATAGGCATAGAGCTTGGTGTTAAAGGTGGTGGTTGTGCTGGCTTTACATACCAATGGGAAGTTTTATTTGACATTCCTGATGAACATGATATAATTCCACTTAAAGAAGGGAAGTTATATATTAAGAAAGAAGCAATGATGTTATTAATAAATACAACTATAGACTTCTCTACTGGTATTAATGGTAATTATATTATATTTAAGAATCCTAATGCTACATCACAGTGTGGATGTGGAGAAAGTTTTGGGATATGAAATATAAAATGTGGGAACATTGGTGTCCAGTGGAACACACAACTATGAACGTAGGAAACGGAGAGGAGTGTAACTGGTGTGGACAAGACGAGGAATATGAAAGTCGCAATCGTAGATATAGAAACAGATTCTCTACAACCAACATTAATCCATTGTATAGTAGCAAAGGATCATCAGACATCACAGATACAAGTGTGGGATCATAGTAATCTTGATACGTTTAAGGATTGGGCTAAAACTATTGATCGTTTTGTCATGCATAATGGTATTTCGTTTGATGCACCTAATCTTAACAAGCTACTAGGCACACAGATTAAGTTGGAACAGGTCATAGATACCTTGGTATTATCACAACTTATCAATCCCATTAGAGATAAAGGTCATAGTCTTAAAGCATGGGGTGAACGATTAGGTTGTTATAAGATGGAGCATGAGAACTTCTCGCAGTACTCAAAGAGTATGCTTGAGTATTGTAAGAATGATGTTGAACTAGCTCATAAGGTATACAAGCAGTTAGCTATAGAAGGAGCTGGCTTCTCCAAGAAATCTATTCGTATGGAACATAAGGTACGTGCCATAGTAGATAAACAGGAGAAGAATGGCTTTGCTTTGGATATACGTAAGACCATAGGATTACTGTCTCGCCTCACTGATGAGGCACAGGATCTTGAAACATGGTCTAAGGTATCCTTTGAACCTACAGCAGTTCAGTTAAAGACCAAGACAAAGTATATCCCATTTAATATAGGATCACGACAGCAGATTGCTGATCGTTTGATGGAGCTTGGTTGGAAACCAAAGGAGTTTACAGATAAGTCAGGGCAACCTAAGATTAGTGAAGAGATTCTTGATAAGATTAAGATGGAAGAAGCACATAAGTTTTCACGATACTTCCTATTGCAAAAGAGAATAGCTCAGATACAATCTTGGATTAATTCCTATGACGATACCACTGGTAGGGTACATGGTAGAGTATTAACTCTAAAGACTATCACTGGACGTATGGCTCACCATAGTCCTAACATGGCTCAGATACCAGCAGTACGTAGTCCCTTTGGTAAGGAGTGTAGAGCCTGTTGGACTGTGGATAATCCACATACTCATACTCTGGTAGGTACAGATGCCTCTGGTCTTGAGCTACGATGCCTTGCCCATCTGATGGACAGTAAAGAGTATACTAATGAGATCCTCAATGGTGATGTACATACAGCTAACATGAAGATGGCTGGACTCACAGACAGGGATCAAGCGAAGACATTTATCTATGCATTTATGTATGGAGCAGGTGCCGCCAAGATCGGTAAGATCGTAGGTGGTAACAAAGATCATGGACAGGAACTAATGGATAGGTTCTTGTCTAATATGCCAGCCCTCAAACGTGTCCGTAACAGCGTTCAGAGGGCCGCTGAGAGGGGTACAATACGAGGAGTGGATGGCAGACACCTGCATATAAGATCACCTCATGCTGCTCTTAATACCTTAATTCAAGGAGCAGGAGCAAGTATATGTAAGGATTGGCTTATTAATATGACAGAAAGAATAAGCCACAAAGGAATTGATGCACGATTAGTTGCTTCAATACATGACGAGTACCAGTTCGAGGTAGCAAAGAAGGATGTGAACCAGTTCGGTATCATAACCAAGGATGCTATCAAGGATACGGAACTCAAGTTAAAGTTCAAATGCCCGTTAGATAGTACATGGAAACATGGAACGACATGGGCTGAGACACACTAATTAACCATATGTAGTGAAGTTCTTACGAACTACATATGGATTAATTAGATTAAGATAATTTTGTTGTTGACATCTTAATCTGATTATGAGATAATTCATTTTTAAACAATAGATATATAGGAGATATAAAATATGTCAGTAATTTCTGGAACCGCTTATTGGGCCGCAATCACCAATCCTAACACCACCTTTGATAGTGATGGTGTATGGACTGTGGACATCTGTAATCTGGATGGAAAGAGTCTTGAGACTGTTAAGAAGGATGGACTTATTCTAAAGAATAAAGGCGATGAACGTGGTGATTTTGTTTCAATCAAGCGTAAGGTTCGTAGGAAGGATGGTTCTCTCAATCGTGCTCCTGATCTCGTTGATGGTCAGAAGCGTACCATGACCAACACCCTGATTGGTAATGGCTCACAGGTTAATGTTCACTACACTACCTATGAGTGGGAGTTTAAGGGCCGTCAAGGAGTAAGTGCGGATCTCCGTGCCGTACAAGTTGTTAATCTTACTCCATACAACACAGAGGCAGACGAAGCCTTTGATGTTGTAGATGGTGGGTTCGTTTCAGAAGAGGGGGATGAAGACATTCCCTTTGCTTCTTAGTCCTTTCATATAACTCTTGTGGGAGAGGTGTAGTGCCTCTCCTACTTTTTTAATATGAAAGATATACATACATTAGTTGAAGATATCTATAGTCTTTTTGATCCAGATGAATTACAGATGGATGAGAAGGAAATAGATAAACACGTAGATGAATTTGCAACCAACATAAAGGAGCATTTAAAACTATTCTTAAATGAGAAGCCTCGTAGTAGAAGTAATTTACGTCTATCAGCTATAGGTAAGAAGGATCGACAGCTATGGTATGATATGTATACTACTGAGGATAAGATAATACCTCTATCTTCTTCCACTCGTATCAAGTTTCTATATGGTTATATACTTGAGGAACTTCTTATTGTGTTGTCCAGACTAGCAGGACATACTGTTACTGATATGCAAAAGGAAGTTAGTGTGGAAGGAGTGAAGGGACATCAAGATTGTATGATTGATGGTGTCCTAGTAGATTGTAAGTCTGCATCTGATTATAGCTTTAAGAAGTTTGAGAAGGGTAGGCTGGAGAGGAATGATCCATTCGGATACATTGCTCAGATATCAGCTTACGCAGAAGCTAATGATAAAGATGAAGCTGCATTCTTGGTTATCAATAAGGTAACTGGTGAGATATGTTTGTTACCTGTTCATTCTCTTGAGATGATTAATGCATCTGAAAGGATTAAAGATCTTAAAGAGGTAATGAAACAGCAAGCTCCACCTGCCAGATGCTACTCCGATGTAGCTGATGGTGCTTCTGGTAACAGAAGGTTAGGTACTTCTTGTATATACTGTGCTCATAAGAAGTACTGTTGGAGTGATGCCAATGGTGGTGATGGATTGCGAGTCTTTAGATATGCAAATGGATATAGATATTTAACCACTGTATCTAGGACTCCTAAAGATGTACCAGAGGTTATAGATTGGTAGATCACCATTGGTTGAAGTTTGGTAGTGATAAGACATTCCATGCTGACACGTACAAGTTTGGCTTTGTCTATATCATTACCAACCTTCAGACTACCAAGGCATATATCGGATGTAAACAGTACATGATTAAGGCTAAGTTTGGAGAGAAGGAATCAAACTGGAGAGTATATACTGGTTCTTCCAAGTGGCTCAATCAAGACATAGAGAAGATAGGTAAGAAGCATTTCAAGTTTGAGATCATAGCAGAATATAAGAACAGGCGTAGTCTTAGATACTATGAACTGTATTATCAGATGAAATATAATGTGCTTGCTTCTACTTTAGAAGGTACAGATGAACCAGCCTACTATAACTCACGAGTAGGTGGTAAGTTCTATCGGCCTGTTGAGAGCTATGAAGATCCTGAATATAGAAGGAAACAATCTGAGTCTTCAAATAAAAGATGGAGTGATCCTGAAAAGAGAAAGAAAATATCTGAGTCTTTAAAAAATTCTGAAGCATTTCAAAAATCTAGGAAAGATCCTGAATATAGAAGGAAACAATCTGAGGCTATGAAGAAAAGATGCGAAGATCCTGAATATAGAAAGAAACTGTCTGAGGCTGCGCAGAAAAGAACTGTTAATTATGATACTGAATATAGAAAGAAACTGTCTGAGGCTGCGAAGAAAGGATGGGTCAAAAGGAAAAGAAAGAAGAATGCAAGACGATGACGTAGATATATTTGTAGATCCTATAATTCAGTTCGATCACGAGGAACCTGAACGTAGGTTATTCTTGGCTATAATTGGTCGAGCACTTATAGATATATTAAAGAAGCCTGATAAAAATACACAGACATATCAGGAAGATGTAAGGCTAAAGGATCGTGCTCACGCATGGTTCTTTTGTAGTATTGGAGTAACGTGTGACAACTTTGAATTTATATGTGATGGTGCAGGTGTAGAGCCTTCACAGGTTAGGAGCTTTGCTCTTACAGCTATACATTCAAAGGAGAAAAGAGATGTTATATACAAGATCTATAATATATTAACGGAGAGGGAAAGTGAATGACATAAACCAACTTAATTTATTTTCTAAAGATGAAATAGAGATTGAAGTAGATACTAGAGTATGTATTGAATGTGATGAGGAAAAACCTTTAAAATCATTTGAATATAGTACTCTTGCTTATAAAGGTTACAGAGGAAGCTGTAAAGAATGTAGAAATAAAAGTAGGAGGATAAGAAGAGCATATAGAAGACAGTATCGTGAGCCTAACGATGATTACTCATGTCCTATCTGTGGTAGAACAAAAGATCAAAGATCAAAAGGAAGGACAGGGAAAAGTTGGGCCATAGATCACTGTCATAAAACTGGGCATGTAAGAGGATTCCTCTGCCAAAATTGTAATAGTGGGCTAGGTCTTCTTAAAGATGATATTAATCTTTTAGAAAAAGGTATTGAGTGGTTACGGAAACACGAAGGAGAGAAAACTAATGACACAGAGTAAAGGAGCTAGGGAGTATCAGGTTGGTGGTGATCATTATAAGAACTTGACCATACAACCTACAGAGTATATAATGGCTAACAACCTTAACTGGTGTGAAGGTAATGCAGTTAAGTATGTTACCAGACATCGTGTTAAAGGTGAAGGCTTACAAGATCTGTTAAAGGCAAGACATTATATTAACTTACTAATTGAACTTGAATATGGGGAGAGTATTGATGAGTCTACCGACTGAGTATCAGAACTTTATTTACTTATCTCGTTACTCCCGATGGCTGGAAGAGGAAGGCCGTAGAGAAACATGGGATGAAACTGTTAATAGATTAATTACTTTCTTTAAAGTACACATAGAAAAAAACCTTGGAGTTAAGGATCAACTTGATACCAAGGATTGGACTATGATACGTAATGCTATTCGTTTTCTTGACGTAATGCCTAGCATGAGATCGTTAATGACTGCTGGCCCTGCCCTTGAGAGGGAGAACATAGCTGGATACAATTGTTCCTATATACCAGTGGATAATCCAAAGTGCTTTGATGAGATACTTTATATTCTTATGAATGGTACAGGTGTAGGCTTCTCTGTTGAGAGACAATATGTTAATCAGTTACCTACTATACCAGACGTAGAGTTTGAAAGAACCGATGACGTTATTAGTGTGGCTGATTCCAAGGAAGGATGGGCCAGAGCATTTAAAGATCTTATATCCTTTCTGTATACAAATAGAATACCTAAGATAGATGTTAGCAAGGTACGTCCTGCTGGTTCAAGATTAAAAACCTTTGGTGGTAGAGCCAGTGGTCCTCAACCATTGGTAGATTTGTTTGACTTTACCATACGTAAGTTTGAGGAAGCCAGAGGTAGGAAATTAAATTCCATAGAGTGCCATGATATAGTTTGCAAGGTGGGTGAGGTCGTAGTCGTAGGTGGTGTACGTAGGTCTGCTCTCATATCTTTGTCTAATCTATCCGATGATCGTATGAGAGCAGCTAAATCTGGTGCTTGGTTTAATACTGATCCTCAACGAGCCTTGGCTAATAACTCTGCTGTATATACTAATCGTCCTGACACTGGTGTATTCATGCAGGAATGGCAGTCCCTCTATGAAAGTAAGAGTGGTGAACGAGGTATCTTTAATCGTGAGTCAGCTCAACAGAAAGCAGCACAGAACAAACGTAGAATTTGGGATGTAGACTTTGGTACTAATCCTTGCTCAGAGATTATACTACGTCCTAATCAATTCTGTAATCTAACAGAGGTAGTATGTAGAGCTGAAGATGATCGTAATTCTTTGGCAAGAAAGATACGTATAGCTACCTTGTTAGGTACTATACAATCTACACTAACTGACTTTGGTTATCTAAGAAAGAGATGGACAACTAATACAGAAGAAGAGAGACTGCTAGGTGTATCCTTAACAGGCATAATGGATTGTAAGCTATTACATTCCTCACCTGCAAAACTATCTTACTCTGCTAATGTACCTTATCTGGAAGATAATCTTAACTATCTACGTAATGTAGCTATAGCAACTAATAAGAAGTGGGCAGAGAAACTAGGTATACCTCAGTCTACGGCTATTACCTGTGTGAAACCATCAGGTACTGTCAGTCAGCTAGTAGATAGTGCCAGTGGTATACACACCAGACATTCACCTTATTATGTTCGTACTGTAAGGGCAGATAATCTTGACCCATTGACAAAGTTTATGAAGGAACATGGTATTCCTAATGAGCCTGACGTTACAAGTCCAGATAATGTCACTGTCTTTTCCTTCCCTATTCAGACAAGTTCTAAGTCTCAATTTAGAAATGACTTGAGTGCCATTGAACAGTTGAAGATTTGGAAGGTATATGCAGAGCACTGGTGTGAGCATAAGCCAAGTGTTACTATATCTGTGAAGGAAAGAGAGTGGATAGAAGTAGGTGCTTGGTGTTGGGATAACTTTGATCATCTATCTGGTGTCTCATTTCTGCCATATTCTGACCACAATTATAAACAGGCTCCCTATCAGGAGATAAATAAAGAGGAGTACAAAAATATAATGAAGACTATGCCAAAGAAACGTATTGATTGGTCTTTACTCACAGAGTTTGAGAAGGAAGATAACACTACAGGAGCACAGGAATTAGCCTGTACTGCTGGTGTATGTGAGTTGGTGGATATAACATGAAGGAAGGAAAAATATGGGGCAATACAATAGACCTATTGAAAAGTCCTGCTGTTGAGATCCATCAGATATATATAAAGCCAAGAGCATACTGTTCTTTACATAAACATCAGACAAAGTTTAATGCTTTCTATGTTATCAAAGGTAAGCTAATGATAGAACGATGGAAGAATGACTATGATCTAACAGACCAGACTATATTACATGCTGGAGATTTTACTGTAGTACCACCGGGAGAATACCATATGTTCACAAGTCTTGATGAGTGTGTCAGTGGGCTGGAGATATATTGGAGTGAGTTAAATCATAATGATATTATAAGGAAAAACTCAGGTGGTATAAAAAAGTCTTGACAAATAGATAGATATATGAGACAATAACGGAATGGAATGCCATAATGGGTTCCATATTAAAGGAGAATGATATGTTAAATAATGATATATGGCCTAGATACTTTATTGGGTTCGATAGAATGCTGGCAAATTTTCCAGCTCCTACTAATAATACAGATGGTGGGTATCCACCTTATGATATTGTTAAATCAGGTGAAGACTCTTACTGTATAGAAATGGCTCTTGCAGGTTTCACCAAGGAAGAAATAAATGTTGAGGTTAAAGAAAGTAACTTAACTATAGAAGGGGATGCCAGTGATAGACATGATAACTCTGACTATGTTCACAAAGGAATTGCTAGGAGAGCATTCCAAAGGAAGTTTGTCCTTAACGACACTGTTGAAGTCGAAGGGGCTGACCTTACCGATGGGGTACTCCATATTCGATTAAAGCAGAATATTCCTGAAGAGCAAAGACCAAGACAAATAACTGTTAATTAAGGAGATTCTATGAATACAGTCTATATCGGCTACGATCCTAAAGAGGATATGGCCTATCAAGTTTTAAAGTTCTCATTGGAACGTATAACAACGAAGCCAATAAGAGTAGTGCCAATTCGATTAGATGTAGTACAACGTATAGGTCTGTATCGTAGAGAATTTTCTGTAATGGACGGCCAAAGATATGATATAATTGATGGCCGTCCTTTCTCCACTGACTTTTCCTTTACCAGATTTCTTGTTCCCTTCTTGAATATGTTTGAAGGGAAGGCTCTGTATATGGATTGTGATATGTACATGAGAACAGATGTGGCAGATCTATTTGATTTATGTAGTTTAGATTACTATCCTCTATGGTGTGTACATCACGAGTATGAACCAGAAGCTGGTAGTAAGATGGATAATAAAGTACAGGAACCATATCGTAGAAAGAACTGGTCAAGTCTTATAATGTTTAACTGTGCTCACGAGGCTCATAAGAATCTTACCATAGAAGATGTGAACACTCGTTCAGGCAGATGGCTTCATGGATTTGAATGGCTACCCGATAAGGAAGCAGACATAGGACGTATACCTGAAGAATGGAACTGGCTTGATGGTCACTCTGATCCTAAACTGGAAGCAAAAAATGTACACTTTACCACTGGTGGTCCTTGGTTTGAAGGATGGGAATGTAGAGGTAAAGTAGATGCACAGTATGCAGTCGAATGGACTAATGATGCACGATGGTTACAAGCTAACGGCATGGTAGATGCTGAAGTAGATTACTTAATAAAGGCAAGGAATTAATGACACAGATAAATGTAGTTACAGCATTCAATGAGAACTCTCTTAAAGACCATGCACACCAAATGTTTCAACGAGTTGCCAAGTACTGGCATCCAGATATTAAACTAACAGCTTATTATTTTGATTGTGATATAA
>VTLG01004302.1_pt1 | contig 26261 bp, 38 predicted proteins | sample 4694571 | NCBI WGS metagenome assembly VTLG01 (sample SAMN12604809, study PRJNA352737) | marine metagenome | biome: ENVO:00000447; feature: ENVO:00000209|ENVO:00000569|ENVO:01000036; material: ENVO:00002151; isolation source: viral sequences binned using virsorter ...
TTCAGTAGGAAGAGCATTAGGATTCATTAATCGTATAGTTTTTTCAGCTGTATAGAATGCTTGTATAAATTGAATAACAATTTTACCTATTTGATTCAATCCAGCCTCTATATCATCTTTTTTAGATTTAATTCTTCTTTGACCAAACTCATCTAAAGCAATAGTGCCTTTATAAGTTTGAGGAGCTCCACCTTGATCACCCTGCATTAATGCATAAATACCCAATATTCTTTCAATATCAGCTTTAGCATCTGCTTCATTCTTGTATAATTCATTAGGAAGCGGAACAGGCCCTGCAACAATAGGTTGTCCTAGTTCGGGATCGAATTCTATAACAGCAGTACCAGCTCTAGCCCATTCTGCTTCCAATTGTTGTTTATTCATAGATCCTCTAGGTATTAATAATTTAACATTTGTAGAGGATGATGCATGCGCAACGATTAAACTTCTAATTTTATTTATATATTCTTGTAAACCTTTTACTAATCTTACATCTGATATAGGAAAAGGATTCCTATTATGTCTATTCATAAAAGTTACAATAGGATAGTGCTCAATAGGTAGTGTAACCATATATAATTGATGGTCACCAACACTACAGCACATTTCCACATGATCTATAGTAATATTATTAACAGTAATAGTACCACCATCTACTAGAGTACTATACTGAATAGGCTCTATTACAGTAGTGGATCCAGTAATCATATTCTCTGATGCTTCGCCAGGTTGCATCATAGGTTGACCAGTTGCTGGATTTGGTATCATGTGATACATTCCACCTGTATTATCATACAATTCCATGTATTGTTTAACATTCTGATCGTCTGTAAAAATTTGTTCACCTGTCCTAGAAGTCACTATTACCGCTGGTTTTTTTAAATACTCCTGAAATTCTTCCTCAGTTAATATATCTTCTTCATTTTCTAGAGGATTAAAGCTCTTTATATAAGGCTGCTTAACCTTTGTATACCTTTCCATGACTTCTAATTCAATATCCTCATCACCAATCCTTCTATCATTACCAACCCCAGAGGTAAGTTGCTCATCGTGCAGTCCAAATCTTGTTGTTGTTTCGGGTGAAATATAATTAGTTTGAACTGCACTATTAATAATATCTACATAATCGGGGTACTCAAGGAGGAGTTGTGATTTCATATGTTTTTTAGCAACTATTATATGAGCAGAGTCTTGACAAAATGGATCCTTAGATGCAGGATCAAGGTATAAATCATGAGGATTTACTGACTTTAGCATAATCTCACCTTTACCATAATCAGCATTAGGATCATAATAGGCATACATTGCGCCCATTCCTTTTACATAATAATCATCAACTACCTGCTTTAATACAGAGTTACCATTAGAATTATCCCAAATCCATGTCATTAATTCTGAAAATATCCTACCTGTTCTAGTATCGCTATTTTCTCGACCAGTAGATTGGAATCTAGGTTTATTTGTAGTTAATAAAGCTTTTGCTTGCTCAACAGCAGAATGGACTACATTAACAACAACAGGTTCTTGTGCTCTTTCTCTAAGAGTCTTAACATGTTCGTCCTTCCATTGGACCCCATTCCTGAACTCATTGTCTTCTGTAGCTTGTTTTGCCCACTTTGAGCGGGATGATGCATATTCTTGTAATAAATCGTGTGTAAGTTGTACTTGCGGTTCTATTTCTCTAGACATATACCTGGCTTTATATTGTTAGATAGTTAATGTATTACTTTAAGTAAATCGCTTAACTTACTACGAATTAAGCTAAAAACCAAGATGTTTTTTTCTTGGGAGCATTTATTTCCTTATTTACTTCACATTTATCTTCTTTTTTATGGAAAGGTTGGTATATCTTCTTAGTAGCGTAGTATAATCCGTCTAATAAGTCATCATGCTTCCCTCTAGGGTATAATAACAACTCATCTTTAAGTTCCATCATATTTTTTTGCATATGAAACTTGCCTTGTGCAAAATAAGGTTCCATTGTTTCTAATCTCATGGATTTAGAATTTCTAGGATTTTCTTTTATTTCTAATCCTGGTATAAACATATTAGCTTCTTCACATCTAATTTTGACATATTCTCGTAACATTTCCTGATATCCTACTGATTCTATCCTGACCTTTTCAGGCTTATATATCTTGAAATACTCTAATATAGCTTCAGCTAGTGACATGGGAGTTGCTCGTTTGCGATAATAAGGTAATACGAATCTATTGCCTTGTGCATCAATAGCAACAGGAACAATTGTTGAAAAATCTGCAGTTTGGCGTGTGGATGACGCTGGATCAACCCCCATAAACACATTGACAGGACGTTCTTCTGTTGTATCAGAATGATTTAAATATGTTATTTTTAGAAAAGCATTGCCGCTTTTATCATGATATAGTGAACCATCGTAGTAATTTATATAGTTCTCTTTGAATAATTGATCTTCATCACCTACTACTTCACACATATATTCACGATAAAATACAGAAACACGATTAATTGACTCTAATTCTACTTTTTTCTGTCTTAATTTTTTAATTGGCTGCCATGTTTCCCATAGAGCTTTGTTATTATCTAAGTCTGGCTTATATAACAGGTTCTTCCAACCTGACATCTCTTTCAATGTTTCAACTATACATCTCTGGTGTATAGGTGTACCAATAATAGCAATACGACCTCTTTCTGGATCTAATGATGGTATAGCTGACTGCAATAACCATCTTAAGTTGGATTCCATCGCCTCAGAGGTCTTAGTATTATTCTCATCTTCTGGATCATCTAGTATTATTAGTGTTGGTCTTTGATTACCATGCTTAATACCACGTAATTGCTGACCAGTACCTTTACATATAATCATTGTACCATCTTTCAGCTCTATTTCGGCTTTTGACCAAATTTTAGCAGAGTTCATACCCCAGTATCCGAACAATTGCCTGAATTGAGAAGAATGGTCTAGTACATCTTTGATAGTTCCTAGCAATTTTACTGCATGATCTTGAGTCCTAGAGATCAATACTATTAATTTAGGACCTTTTTCAAACATTATATGCCATAATGGGAACACACCACCTACAATTGAGGACTTTGCATGACCTCTAGGTGCAATTATATTAATTTGTTTTAAAGATTTGTCCAATAGATGCTTAGACATATCGTAATGAAACTCAGGGGACTCCGATGAAAACATATTGGGAATAGCTACTTTCCCGAATAATATCATATTATCCTTTAACTTAGCAAGTATATCAGTCTTTTCGGACAATAGGTTCCTCAGTTTTTTGTGCTAATGTTAATTTCTTTTCTTCTGATGCTATCTGGTCTGCGATGCTAGAGCTTATTCCAAACTCTACAGACTCAGTAGTAATCTTTTTACCTGGCTTCATTTCTAATAAGTCCATTAAATTCTCTGTAGCTCGCAACATATTGGATGGATCGAGCTTACCTCTAGCTACTTCTATAGCTTCTAGGTGTAAATCAAGTACTAATTCTTGAGTTATACCTTTATCTGTTAAAATTGATTTTAATTTTTCTTCCACTACTTCTCTCACCTCCTGTTGTTTAAACAATCTTCTGACAGTTGCTGCTGGTATTTTTTGCTCTGGGCGATATATATTACCTATTATATCCCAGTTTACACCAGTATCGCTTAATAATTGTTCCACATAAGCAACAACTGCATTCTTAAACCTGGTACTTCTAATTTCTTTCTTAACCCAGTAATCAGGTTTGACTTGGCTATATAGTCCAAAATCTCTATTTGGCTCATATAACAACTGGGTATTCTTACTTACCCATCCTACACCGCAGCTTAACTTCACAAAAGCCCTTTGTCTTTTTTGTTTATCGGTGTATACCTTCTTGCCTATACAAACAGCAACATAATTATCATCGGTTAATCCGTAATCACCTGGCTCTGCTTCTTTCCAGTGTTTATAATTGATATTATCTGCATCTGCCTCATCTTTTGTATAGACAATGTAGGTCTTCTTCATACCATTTATTTTACGTACAATCTTATCCATTAAGGAATAATCCCTTTGAATTTGTCTAATGTATTAGATTTTACCTCATTAATGGTATTTGACTTGATATTAGTTATTTTATCTTGTAATGACTTAATCTCCTCATTTATCATATCTTTGGTATCTGTCAATCCATTGTTAATAGTAGCCTCTAATTCAACCTTCACTGAATCCATTTGGCTGCTAATATCTTTTAGATCATTCTGGAACTCAACAATATCCTTATTAACTAATGCTATTGATTGATTAGTTGAATCTATTAAAGCATTCACCTCCGCTACAGTACCCCTAAGATTAAGATACATGGGATATAAAGATATCACTACCATTATAACACTAACTAATATATTAATTATTCTATCTCGCATGTACTCTCCACCTCTACTATACGTTATCTACTAATATATACACTCCTACTATATAGTACTAGTACTAATCCGTACTCTCATTATCTGTACTGGCTTTTTTCAGTATAGATCGTACTATATCTCTCTCAGCTTTGTATATTTGGTATAATTCGTTAGATTCCCTAGCTATCATCTTAGCTATGTCATCCATGTACTTACTAGCTGAAATATCTAAATCTTCATATTCTCCAGTAGTAAGATTAAATAGATCATATTTATCTTTTGACATACTTAAAGTATAACATTAAGTAGGAGATATTCCAAACAATATTTGAAAAATATTTGTAGAATGTATGTATGAGGTTGATAGGGAACCCACCCCCCCGTAAGTTAGGGTTGGTTGGGTTCTATTAGGTTGAGTTGAATCGTTTAGTTCTCATCTACTGATGGAGAGCACGATCCAACTCAGCCTATGTCCTGTCCCACAGGGACAGAGAGAGACACAGTCTTGGACATAGTCCATACACTCTCCACCTATCTATACACACACACCACACACAATCATTACAAATCCTAACTACTACATAGTAGCATGTTCTCCCTTATGTATGTTAACACATAATACATTAGGAGAATAACATGTTACAGAAACTATGTATATTACTGTTAGGTTATTTAGGTTATCGTCTTTATAAGAAAGTTATGAAGATAGATGATAGAGTAACAGATAATACAGTAAATATAGCTAAGCTCAAAGAGAGCTAAGATCAAAGAGAGAGCATCCGAATAGGGTGCTTTCTCTCCCTTTTGTATAGTATAAAAAGGAGTATTAAACATGCATGTAATTACTGATAAAGTAATAAATTCACACTCTACATTCCCTGAGTTTATAGAGATCTTTACGATAGTAAATAATAGTGGAGTAGTAGTGTTTAGAACTACTGATAGCGATGAATGTGCTAGGCATCTGTCTATACAGAGCAGAGCAGAGCTTCGTAGTAAGTAGTTATATAGGGTAGAGAGCCTCGTGTTCTCTCCCTTTTTTATGAGATTAAATAGTGTTTCCCGAAAGGGTTTGATAGGAGAGCAGAGGGTCCACAATGCTTGGGTTGATGAACCCGTATAGACATATACAGAGTAATCGGTATAAAATTGCCTCGTGCTAAATGAAAAAAAGGCTGATACCTAGACACTATTTACTCTCCCTTTTTTATGAACTTAAATAAAAGGATATATAATGCAAAAGATTGACGAGATATTAGAGGCTTATTTAAGCAGTTGGGAAGAGTGTTATTATTGCAATGATATGGTCAAGGTGCATCTATTACAACCTGATTATGAAGGCAATCCTATTTGTCATGATTGCACAGGATAATAATACTAATAAAGGGGAGCTTTCTCCCTTTTTTATGAACAAAATGGAGTAAATTATGTCATTAATTGACGAAGTAATGGAAGATGTAGGTAAACCTTTATCTACATTAAGTAAAGATCAAGTAGAAGAAATGCTTCAAGTTAAATTAAATAAATCTAATGAAAAGCGACTTGAAACAGAAAAACTCCTTAATATGGCAAATGCCGATATTGAGCGATTAGAGCAAGAAAATACTCAACTAAGACAAACCCTTAAGCAATACACTTTAAAGCCTTCTGATACTAAATTAAGAACTTTAGTGGACAAGTTTGTTGAAAAAGCCAAAGAGTATAAGATTCAATCACCGATAGTTAGGAAATAGGGCTATTTAGTCCTATTCCTTTCTCTCCCTTATGTATGATAGTTACTTAAAACAATAAACATGGAGGTTCACTATGAACATACCTATTAAATACTGGAAATCAACTGAAGGTCAATATTCTGACAATTCTTTTGATAAACCACTTTTCACTAACGAAACTAACTCAGCTCCTGAAGATTGTGATTACTTTACAATTACTAAGGAGTTTGATGTTAATGATAAGCCTCATACAATAGATGAGAAAACAGCTACTGCGATAGCCGATCATTTGCAGTTTAAAGGAGATGTTAGAGAAAGTAAGAGTGGTAAGTCTTGGAGAGTGTATAAGAACAGGATAAGTAATAGTTTTGACTTATCAGCAATCACCTCATAGCATAGATCGGGAGAGCTTAGGCTCTCCCTTTTTTATAGAACATTAAAGGAATAAAGTATGAATCAAAAAGAAAAGGATTTGTGGATAAATCCAAAAGAGAAAGAAGAGAATCTATCTACTGAAGAAGACTATAAGCAGAAGATTGTCACTTTAGAATGTCAACTAAATAGACTGCATAGAAGACACACTAAAATTGTTTCACAGCTACATGAGCATATAGATAAATATCGTAAACAAATGATAAATTGCTTAAATATGAGCATACCTGATATGATAGATCAGATAGACTTATGAAAGGAATAAAGTATGAAAGATAAAAAAACAGGCGTTCATAGAGTTCAAGTAAGCATTACTAATGGAGAACTTGAGATTATTAAAGTTATGGAACCGTTACATGATCACTCAATAGAAGGAGCTATTACTAATGGTATTATTCGCCAAGTTATTGATAATAGTAAGGAAGATAAAAAATGAAATGTCCTAAATGCAATAACAATATGGAAGAAACTGAATTTTCAGATGGCACAGTAAAGCCTGATGGAATACCAGGAGTAATTTGTGAACCTTGTGATGTAAAAATAACAATAGATGACATAGAACAGGAGTATTATAATGACTGAAAGAAAGTTAAATGAGCGGTGGGAAGCCATAGCTAACAAAATACTGTTAGGTAAAAGAATAGTAAAAATCCAATGGATGTCAGAAACAGAAGCTGATGAAAGCTTTGGATGGCATAAAAGACCAGTAGTGCTTATATTGGATGATGGAACAGAAATAGTGCCACAAATGGACGATGAAGGTAATGATGGTGGTGCACTTTTATGGATAAATCCTAAAGAGACAGTTGAAAGTAAAGCTTTTCCAGGTGAAAAGTTTACCAAGACTGAAGTATTACCAGTGTTTTAGATCTAAAGGGAGATTAGGTTCTCCCTTTTTTATGCATAAATATATTAAATGCAAGTTTTATGGTGTGACGGCATTGTAATACTTGACAGGGAATATATGGAGCAGTATATATCGGGAATCACCTCTAAGGTTTTGGACATCCTAGGAAGATCCATCGAGTAAGTGCCAAGCAAGATATATATAGGACTTGTCGAATTATGATAATTCAAAGCAGTAGATATACAAATAAGGGAAGGTAGTCCTTCTAAGCACTTCCCTTCTAGAATTGAGCAAGTTATATGAACTAACATATTATACACCATATTATTATGTTATTTAAAGTGTAGCTTGCTCCTATATTAGCCCAACAGAGAGCAACGGATGCCTTCCAAGGTAGTCTAGCCTACTGGAACGGGTAATGTGCACGGGGGGACTTTAGCATAATGATAGGTAACCAATTCACGGATCCATAATAGTGAAACCTAGATCATAGTTAATCATCGTCCCCCAAAGTATTGAGAGAGCCAACAACTTGGGCCAGCATAAGTCCTGTCTGTGCTCAATGGATAATCCATTTAAAAATATGGGTAAGGACAGGCATTTGGGAAATGGTGAGGCTCTCCCTTTTTTATGAACTATATAGGAGTAAGTATGAGCTTACATAAATTAGGTTTAGCAGCTAAAAGTATAGGTTATATAACATTTGCTTTTGATAAAACAGCTTCCTTGTTAGGTAAAATAGGAAGAAGAGGTTATCAAGCAGTTATAGATAAACCTAAGTATAGCATAGACATTTATACTGGAGATACACAAATACAGTATAAAGAGAATGTTACTGCTAAACAAATCAATGAAGTGATGAGATCTATGAAAACAATAGATAACTTATCAGTCATAGTTAGGAAGTATGAGAAATGAGACCAGAGATGCATAGAATTAAACTAATGAGTAAATACCAGCTACAGTTATATGTTTTAAAGCATAGACAAAGAGTATTTAGTCATTTAAAAAGACAAAGATTTAACGATGAAATTAGACAATTAGCATCGCAGGTCACATATGCTCAGAACTTACTGAGATTGATGTGAATAAAGGGGAGGTTAGTTCCTCCCTTTTTTATGAATAATTAAAGGAATAATATGAATAAAGAAATAAAAGTAAAAGTAAGAGAAGATCATATATTTGATGGAGAACCAGAAAATAGTAGTTGCTGTGCAATAGCATTAGCATGTGAAGATGTATTAACAAGACTTGATATGTGGGACAATGTAGACCAACGATTTGAAATGAGTGTTGATGCAGACGCATATATAGTAATTAAAGACAAATCTAGTGGCGAATTTATATATGAAATGCTAATGGAAGAAGAAGATAGAAATTTCTGTTCAGACTTTATACATAGATTCGATAATCAACATGAATACTATGATAATCAAGAAGAGAAAGATCGAGATCTTAAACCATTCCAATTTACAGCACGATTAGTAAAGGAAGATGATGAGTAAAAAGAAAACTATGTTTCTAGCTATAAATATACCTGAACATATATCTCAAGCTATAGGTAAAGACGCAGCTATACACTTTAGAAGTAAAAGCCAACATATACTGTGGATTCTTGACAGATATCTATTAGGATTAAAAGATACTGTCTACTCTAAAGATAATCCTAAATCATATAGCACTGAAGATATAAATGCAATGAAAGATAACTATTACAAAAAGAAGGAGGGAAAATAGTGGAACTATTAACCGAAGAGTTACAAGAGCAAGCCGAAAATCAATACCCTAAAGGATCTGATATGGATCAAATGATAGTAGCAAAGTTCTTCACACCATGGACTAATTGGACATGGTATTTGATGAATAAACAACCAGATTCAGATTACTGCTGGGGTATAGTAGAAGGTCATGATATTGAAGCAGGATCATTCAGCTTAGACGAGTTAAAAGATATTGCAGGTCCTTTCCAGATGGAAATAGAAAGAGATGTGCATTTCGTACCTCTAAAAGCTAATGAACTATGGAAGGAATTACATGAAGAGCAAAAAGCAAGTAGTTAAAATGATAGATGAGCTCCATTCACAAGCAGAAGAAATGGAATGGTGGGATGGAGAACCAGATCGAGATAGGTTCATAAATAAAGGATGGGTAGAAGCATTAAGATGGGTCATTAAGCAAGAAGGACCCAAATTAGTAGTTACACCAGACTTGCAAGTGAAAGTAGAATAATGAAAGATAAGATAATATGGGAACATCGTGGTCCAGGCACAATAACAGTCAAGCATAAACAGATTCAAGAGATAGATCTAGAAGTAGATTATTTCGATGACTATTTAGTTGTGCCAGGAAACAATCTTCCTACTAAGCTAAGCTTAGACTTCTTAAAGCAATTTGTTGAGAATTATAACAAAGCTAAAGAAGATGCATTGAAAATGGATGAGCCTCCTTTCTAGGAGGTTCTCCCTTTTTTATGACTAATTGGGAGTATTATGGAGAAAGTAAAATGCCCTCTATGTAAGCTTAGATACCATACTAAGAAAACAGTAACAGATGACTGGGATAGAATATGTATCAACTGTTTAACAGATATAGAGGAAATTGAAAATAAAATAAAAGGATATAATTATGACTGAAGCAATGTATGACTTACTACATATAATAGCTGTAGTATCAGAAGTAATATTTAAACTAGCATTATTGTATCTAATACACAAATACATACAAGTAAGGAGATTCAAAGCATGACATGGAATTATGATGAATATAGAGCAAGAGAAGAAGCAAAGCGAATTAGCCTTGCTGAAGAAGTAATTGAAATAGCTAAGTACATTAATAAATGTGGCTACAAATATATAGTAGTCCAATATCAAGGAGCTGGAGATTCTGGAGATTGTTACGAATGTGAAGGATACAAAACTCAAGAAGAGTTTAATCAATCAAGTTATGATGGCGGAGAATATGTAAAGAAAAGTGATTGGATTGATGGACAATCAGTTCCTTTACCAAAAAAAGAATGGGTCTGGACTAGGCAGCAAATAGAAGTAGAAAATTGTATAGAGAAATACAATGCAATGAATAATACTAAACATGACTTACCATGGATGCTTACAGATCTAATACAATATGACTGGTATAACAATGAAGGAGGTCAAGGTAGAGTTATCTTAGATACTGAAAAATGTCTAGTAACAGTTGAAGGGCAGCAAAATACTAGAGCATATTTCAATGCATCAGAAACAACATATCTTGACGGATCAAAGCCAAATACATGTGATCATGATACTGATTTACAATGGGACGGATATTAGTGAAAGCATTTAATCACTCCCTATCAAGTGTGAAGCGATTTGGTGGTTCTGAAGAGGACTACCATCGCATTCATGCTTGGTTTGATGAATCCAAAATCCACTATGGCGATATAAGACATAGAGCACTCAGGCATCATACACTAGGTGTAGAAATGTGTGAAGAAGAGTTTGGTATATCAATAACTAATTCTAGTGGAAGAAAAGTTCCTGTAAAGTCTATAGCTGAACAGCATATAAGAGAAGACTTAGGATTTATTCCTACCCTTCAGGATTGGTATAAACATATCAAGCCACAAGCTTGGATGGCAAGTACCAAAAAGAATACCTTAACAAAGATGAACTTAATGTAAAAATATGATGCAATCATGTCAGTCACGGAATCACTAGATGAAAAATGCTAGGACTTTCTAAGAGAACCAAATTGATGGCGCTGCAGATAACACAGATGAATAGATATCAAGGTAACTGTAGTTGCATTGATTGCATCACTAACTTAGGAGTATATGAAAGAATATATAGTTAATTTAAAAGAAGAAGAAGTAGAGAGAATAAGGAATCTAATACCAAGTGAGGTAATAGATATTGATACTAGATTAACACTTATAAATCTACTAAATCAGCTTTTAACACAAGAGCAAAATAATGAAAAGGAGGGGGATTAGTTTCTCCCTTTTTTATATAGTATTTACTGTAAAAGAATACTATATTAGACACTGGCAATTAGAGAAAAAAGGAGTAATAAGTGACAGAAAACACAAAAACAGAACAACCCCAAAGCACTCCCTCACCAGCTAATGTAGAAAGTAGTTTCCTAAATGGACTAATAAATCAATCAGGTAAAATTGATAAATTAGCAGCTGCTTTAGCAAAAGCTCAATCGTGTATGGAGGGTGCTCAATCAAAAAGTAGTAATCCATTCTTTAAGTCAAGTTATGCAGACTTACATACAGTAATGGAATCATCATTACCACACCTAAACAAACATGGACTATCTGTAGTTCAAGGTAATCGTTATGGTGCAGATAATGGATTTTATGTGACAACAACATTGTTGCATGAATCTGGTCAATGGATGAGATCAGAAATCAGAATGCCTATTGGTGGCAAGAAAGATGCACACGCTGTTGGTTCAGCTATGACTTATGGTAGAAGATATGGATTATCTGCTATGGTAGGTATAGCTCAATTTGACGATGATGGTAATCATGGAGCAAAAGATCCAAGGAAGAAAGCAGTTGCAGCTTCACCTAAAGTAACAAAGCCTACGCCTACTAAAGTAGCACCAATAGTAACTGATATAAATGCAACTAATAAGATAATAGATAACATAGATGGAGGAACAGTATAATGTTAGAATTTGGAGCATCCACAGGAGGTGGAGATTCATCAAATATATTAACCCAAACGGTTAAGATAGCAGCAATAAATGTAACCTATGGAGAAAGACGAGATTGGCAGAAATATTCTGACGATATTGGTATAGATATAACTCTTGATATAGGTAAAGACTTTCAACCAACAATGTATATAGGTGGATCATTTAAAGTAGATGATTTAAGTGGTACAATTATAGGTTGGGGTAGAGCTTACAAAGTAAAGATGTTCTTTGACGCAATAGGACTACCTATTAAGCTAGCTACAGGATCAGCTGTTGTTGAAAACAGATTACCTGAAGGAGCAGAAACACATATTGTAGGTAAAGAGTTTGAGAGATTGTCTTATCTTAGTACAAAGATGAAACAAGACGGAACTAATAGGTGGAGAGATTGGCAAGATGTAGCAAAACCAGGACAAGGAAATTATTTAAAGGAACAATTTAATAAATCTGTTACTGACGGATATGTTAAAGACTTTAAAGCACCTGGATCAGATGATATGATAGAAGCTACGATTGATGAGATAAAGGATATGCCTCTATAATGAAACCTACAACTAATAAGATAATCAAAGACTGGTTACAGTTTAGAGTTCAACAGAATCAAAAAACTGTGTATAGCCATAACTTTGAGAATGAATTAGTAAAGTATGGAGAATTGTACTGGGAGGTAAAGAAACTTCCCAGTGCATATTCAAGAGAATGGCGAAAAATAAGATCTTCGCAAGACTATAAAGATATTGGTATATACAATGTTAAGAAACTAGAAACCACAAGCAATGAGGGAGTATGGGAACTAATAACAAGTATGTAGAAGTAGCAGCAGGTGGAGTCTCTAGTAGAGGAGCCATCTGCAAAGCTGATGAATTAGCTAAATACCTGAAGCCAAATATGGAACTTTATAGAAGCATGTATAGGTTGGATGATTCTGCAATAGAACATTTTCAAAACAATAGAACAATACGGTCTTATGATGGTACTTTTCAGCTTGATAGACTTACTTTTGATATAGATAAAGGTAAGAATAGCAAAGATAAGTTTATGAATGACATAAGATATTTCCTGCATCTGCTTGAAGATAAAGGAGCAGATTCAACCATTATAAGAGTATGGTTTAGTGGAAGAGGATTTCATGTAGAAATTCCAGACCTATACGGTTTCGAAGTAAGTAAAAGGACTCCTGAGATAGTTAAAAGAACTATCAATAAAGAGTTTGGTAAATTAGCAGATAATATATATGACTATGCTAGATTGATTAGAGTAGGTTACTCTTACAATATGAAGTCTAAATTATATAAAACTCCAATAAAGATATGGGAAGTTCATAATCTTAATTACGATGAGATTATGGCTCTATCTGGAGAGTTTGTAAGAGAAGACTTTAAGCATGATTATATGTATGAAATAGAGCCAATATGGAATGACAACGTTGTTTCACTTGACACAAAAGTAGTAGTAGAAAAAGTTCCAAAGACTACAAATACTAACTACAATGGACATGTTACTTGTGTTCAGAAGATGTCAGACAATGTTGTTGAAGGAAGAAGACATAACTTATTACTCAGAATGGTAAGTGCATGGTATAGAAAAGGTATTAGTAGAGATGGTTGTTATGCTCTAGCTAAAACTTATATACCTACACTAGAATATCATGAGTTAGTTAGGTCAGTAGATTATGTAATTGATAAACAGTATAGATACGGATGCAATGATCCAATCATGGCAGAGTTTTGTGACCAAAAGTGTATGTTCTATAAAAGAAAAGACTATACTCTTGATGTCATATCTCCAGATGATATGAGTGCAAGATTTGCACAATTTGTCAATACTGATTTTACGAAAACATCATTTAATCTAAAGGATATTTATGATATATCGTACAATTACACTTTCTATCCTGGAGAGTTAGCAATATTAATAGGTGATACAGGTTTAGGTAAAACTGCATGGTTACAAAATCTAGTAGTTGCAACACCAAATCTTAAATGTTTATATTTATCGCTAGAAGTTCATGATCATTTGATATATAGAAGGTTTATGCAAATAGCCAATAATATCAGTAAAGATGATGTAGTTGACCTTCATTCAGTAGATAGAAATGAAGATTTAAAAAAGGCTATATTGCCAATAGAACATATTAATATTATGACAGCAGCTCCTGAGATAGGCTCAATGAAGCAATTAATTATTGATTTACAACCAAAAGTAGTTGTTATTGATACAATAGATGTTATCAAATCAGACTATGTTAATGATCCATTCAACAAGATGGAGAAGATTGTAAATGAACTTAAGCAGCTAGCAGTTCAAGAAAGCATCATAATAATAGGTGTAAGCCATATTAGTAAAGGTGCATCATTTGAACAAGGATTAACAGTTCATAGTGCAAAAGGTAATTCAGTAATAGAACAAAAAGCCGATAAAGTCATAGGCATAATGGGTAATAGAGATTCAACTAGACGAATCGTTAAAGCTTTGAAATCTAGGGATGAATCGAGATTCCAGATGGCATTCACATTTGACTATGACAGTTTCAGATTTAAGGAGACTGATAATGCTGACAGTTAAAAACGTAAGCAGTAGGCAGAAAAACTGCCAAGGAATAAGCCTTGTAATATTATGGGTATTGGGAATTTCACTACTACATACAATTGAGAAAGGAGACCACCTACATATAGGAATCTCTTTAGGACCTTTTGAATGTACTATGGGACTTTCAATATGGAGGAAACTACTTCCATGATAAAAGCTGGGAGATCATCTAAAGCTAAAGGTAGAAGGTTGCAGAATCTTGTACGAGATAAACTTAGGGAAAAGTTTACCAGCTTAGAAGAAGATGATATTAAATCAGCAACGATGGGTACAGTGGGAGAGGACATAGTCCTTTCCCCTGCAGCCAGAAAAATAATTCCATTCTCTTTTGAATGCAAAAATGTAGAAAGACTACAGTTCTGGAAAACAGTGGAACAAGCAGAGGGCAATAGCAATGGTCGTACACCTGTTATTGTCGTCAAAAAGAACGGTAGAAAACCTTACATAGCATTACCATTAGATGATTGGATAGAGTTAATTTCGTAAAAGAGTGTAAGTATATCAGTACTATGTTTGACCACGTAGAATTAATAATCTTATACTAACGAATAAAGGAGCTATGGTATCTTGTGATGTGAGTCAAACCACATTTGTTTGACCTTATCATAGCTCCTAAGAATTAAGGGACAGTTCGGACGTAGTATCGTTAATTTTAATAAAGGAGAAAAAAATGATATCTAGTCCTACACCTAGCACTTTAGAAGAATTGAAAATAGTGCTAGATAAATTAATGGCTGAAGGATCTACTAAGACAAGGTTTATAAGTGCATTAGAAGATGCAATTATGGAATTGTCTAACGATGAAATAAGCCTAATAACAGGTATCTTTGCTGTTAATGTAACCTCAAATGATAAAGGTGGCATCATTATAGATGTATTTAGTAAAGATGGACCTTTAATAGATTCTATAGAATATGATAGTGGGGATATATTAACCAGTGATGAATACTTAGGAGAAGCTTAATGAGAAATCTTATTGATTCAGAGCTAAAAATTATTTATATTTACAGAGGAATAAAATTCTTCACTAGACAGGAAGCTCTTGAATTTCAGAAATTGGATGAAACTATACAACAAAACGAGGAACAGGAAGAGGAAATGCTAAGGGCATGGAAACAACAACAGAAAGAGAAGAACTTAAAATTGATGAAGAAAGCATTAGAGAAGAGTTAGCAATATTACAAGCGTCAGATAACGGTAGATGCTGGTGGATCTACGATTATCTAATAGCTTTATTGAGGAAAGAAAAAAACTAGTTTACTGGTCTTCTTAATGGATACCTATCTTCAAAATTTTCCATCATTCTACGAATTCCTTCTTGTCTTTCCATTCTATGCTTTTCTCGTTGCAATTTTTGAAGTCTTGAACGTATTCCAGGTGAAATTTCGGCAGTCTCAGGATTATAATATCCAGGCTCATCCTCAGGATATCTCTCTCCACTATTTAGTCTATCTCTTAAATCATAGTACTCTTTGTATTTTGATTTATGCCTAGCCAGTTCTTCATCTGCTCTAATCCGTGCAGTTTTCAACTGCTCTTCAGACATCCAATCACCGCCATGGGTAACCATCGGGACAGCCATTCCTCCTTCTTGATATCCTCTATAAGGCATGTATAATCCTTCTTCGATTTGATTCATCGGCATGTACGATTCTTCTTCTAACTGATTTATCGGCATGTAATTCCTATATTCTCCTCCCCAGCGCTCAGTCAATGGTGGAGCTGTCGGCATTGGGCTAGGCATGTAATTCCTAGATTGACCTCTCCAACCCCCCATCGATGGTGGTGAACCAGATAATCGTTTAGCCAATTCAAACATTCTATTTTCTTCTAATAAGCTTGGTGGTTCTTCTACATCAGATGGCATTTTACCATGCTCTGACATGAATTGTCTTTTTAAAGCATTATCTTGAGACATTTCTTCACCACGATTTAGAAATTTCCTAGCTTTACTTCCTAAATCACCTGTGGAATTAGCCATTCCTCCTAATTGATATCCAAATCTTTTATTATTCTCTGGATAATTAACTGATTGACCAGTTCTATTTGCATGTATTTGTGCTTGCCTCATACCATCGTCTGTATAAGGAAACTCCTTATCTCCTACTCTAGGCATCTCAACAGCCTCCTTTCGCTAATTGTTGAACATATTGTTCAAGTGTTTTAAGTTTATTTTTTAAATCTTCAACTTCTTTCTCTAAGTCATCCATTCTAGCCTCAGCTCCTTGAAAGATATCAGTAAGATCATCAACAATTGGATATTTCTTACCGATAGTTTTATCAATTAACTTCAACCCTTTTTGAGTTATCATGTTTTTAATCCCCATATTACTCCTTATTCATGGCTATGTCCACCTTTAGGATATGATCCCTTAGGAACTCTATCAAATGCATGTTCATCATACCAAGGATGGTATCCTTTTCTATTTGAATAGTCAGTATCTTGTGTCGCCATATTATCATTCCACCATCTTCCTAAACCTGTCCATCCAGGTAGTTCAGGTCTTCTACCAGCAGGATGTAATGATGGTAACCAGCCTTTCCATTTTATATCTTGTTGTTGGTATTTATTAATTTCAGGAACACCTCTGCCCTCAGGAGTATGTCCTGCAAAATAATGGAATATTTCATGAGGAATAGATCCTTCGCCACCTTCAGGGTAGTAAATTTGATCATTATAATAATAAGCTGCAGCACCAGGAACACCTGCACTTTTTGCCTGCTCCTCCCAATCTTCTTTTGTAAATTTGTTTAACTTAATATCTCTATTAGTTACAGCATTTAATAGGTCATCATAAGTTCTTTCAACGCTAGGTCTTTGAAGTGTCCAGTTAGTCATATAATCTTCTTGTCCTCTAACATAATCTTCTAATTGTTGATATTCATCAACTTGACCACCTGATTGATATTTTCCAAATCCAAACATATTACTCCTTCTCTTTCTTAAATAATCTAGTAATTATATCTATCAATGTTTGATAAGACTTTACTATACCTCTTTGTTCAATCTGCATTTTCTTTTGCTGGTCTATAAGCTTAATAATGATACCTTCTAGGCGATTAAACTTTTGATGTATATCTTTAGTCAAATCGTCTTGTATATACTTATTCTGCTTATATATAAACCATGCTAAACCTAAGCAAAATGCTATTGGAACACCAAATTTTTCTAATATCTGTATAGGATCCATTACTTATCTTTCTCGTATTGACCTTTACTTTTTAAGTATTTATACATTATATAAGGCAACGCAGTAGCTAGCATATAACTAGGGATGCCTTTAAAAGGACTTAGAGATTGTAAGAATCCTAACTTGCTACCTGTTTTAGAAGCAGCTTCTTTTAATAAATTTCTACCTTTCCAAGAAGCATCCAACTCCTGTCCAAGTAAAGGAAGACTAGCCGCTGTCCCAAGACCAGTAAAAAGTTGAGCTGTACTTTCTTTATCTGCTAATAAAAGAGGTAAAGTATGTAATCCTAATCCAACTGCACCTCTACTAGCTCCAGCCATCTTATTTAATAAAGGAGTACCTCCTGGAGCATATTGTTTCGCATGACCAATTTCATGAGCTAGTACACCTAAATTAGGATTTGCACCTCTTTGACCAGTCTGCACAATTGGATCTAGCATTAAACTTGACAATAAAGGAGAAGGTCCTGCAGGTCGATATAGACTTTGCATACTAGGATTTAAGAATCCCCATCTCCCCTTTTTAGTTAAATCAATATTCCTAAAATCAATACCTGGAGGAGCAGATGCTTTTAATTGATTTAGCATTTGAGAATACCCAGGCCTTCTAGGATCTCCAGCTTGACTTAAAGCATAAGACATTCCAATTTGCTTTATACCATAACCTAGTTGAGGAACAGTAGAATGTGCAAATCTACTAAAAAAATTACCATTAACATCACGCTCTCTTCTATATGGATTTCTCTCCATCTCTAATCTCCTAATGTACGAGAAATTATTTTCTCTCGTTCTTCTTGTAATTTAGATTTATTATATAAGCCTACAGCCTTATCTGTAGGTAGTCTAAAAAACTGCTGCATGAATCTACCAAATGTAGTACCATACTTTTGTTCATTTATCATTTCATAATTTCCTGATTGTGGATCATAGAATGTTTTATCAACTTGCCTTACGATTCTACCGAATGGATACATAGTATGAATATGATAATCTAAAAATCTATCCCAGTCATTATTAATTAATGCTTTAATAGGAGCCATTAACACTCTGGCTGATGGAGGAGTAACAATCTGTAAAGGAGCAATAGCCCTTGGGTATGTTCCAAAAAAGGCTTTTTCACGCTCTGCTTTATCTCCAAATACTAACTGAGCAGTTTCCTGTAAATAATCATAAGGAGGAGGTAATGCTGTGTCAAATAGACTATAAGCAAATACTCCACCTAATGCCATTGTAAGCATATCAATAACAAATAAATCTTTCATTCTCTCATAGTCTGGAGTACCTTTTTTATAACCATAATATTGAGCTCTCCTAGCTAATTCTTTCCTAGTTCTTATAGATTGAAAAGCAAATAGCTTAAATCTAGTCATAACCTTACCAGTAGATGTTCTCATAAAAGCTGGTCTAAATGCACTATGGTATAAAAATTGAGTAGCCTCTACTCCTCTTAATCCTGCATCAACAAGATATGGATCATCAAGAGACATATTTTTACCAGCATCCCCTAACCTATCTTTAGCTTGTAAAGCATGTGATAAGAATGCATCTCTTCTTAATTTTCGTTCAGATACTTGCATAAACGAACCACCGAATTTAGTCATAGTATCTTGAACACCATATCTTTTAGCTAATTCTAATAGCGTTTCATTGCTAGCATCTGGATTCTCTTTCAGTAATTTCTTTAAATCTTTTATGAATTGCTTACCAGATCTACCACTTTTCTCTAAAGAAGATTTTAATCTTAAATTAGTATTAAGCTCATCATTAATAAAGTTATCAATAACACCTTTATCTTGAATCCATTTATACAATCCTTTTTTATCTACAACAGTAATTCGTTTACCAGCATTATTAATATATGTTAATGTTGGATTACCTGCTTGATCAAAAAGAACATTTTTCTTTAACCAATTAAATCTATTTACTCTTACAAAATTCCTTAAACCAGCAGATGATATATTCATCGTAGTACCACCAAACATATTAGCAGTTAAAGTACCAGTATTAGCAAGTAAAGTGAGTAATTCGTATCGAGCTTCTAATCGTCCAAAATCATGTATTATTTTTGACAAGTACTGCTTACGTGCTTCTACTTGCTTTTCGTACGCTGGAGTACCCTTTTCGGCTGTTATTTGAGGTAATTTACTTAAGAATGGAGTAGACATACCTCTCTTCTTAAATTGCTTGTCTATTTTCTCAATAGCAGCGGTAACCTTCTGGTCACTCATAGTCATATACATAGTCTTCTTAAGCTTTAATGGATCACCATGTTTCATAGATTCTATAACTCTTTCAGGGAAAGTAGTTTGGTGTCCAAAAGCATCTCTTACATAAAACTTTAAATAGTCACCCCATACATCAGACCAATTTTCGTATAATGGCTTATCAGGATTTGGATTAAACTTTTTAAATTGTTTAGCAGTAAACTCTCCCATAGGATTATTCTTAACAAATGCATCTATTCTATAGTTAGCCATAACAGAACCTAGATTCCTATAGTGTGCTCTAATAACCTTTTCTTTGTACATATCTATAGTTTCTGGAGTAGTTCTATATCCAGGCATACCTGCAGTTCTTTTAAGTAAATTTTCTGGTCTAGTATTAAATCCAATATTTTCCAAAGCTTTAGCTATTTCATTAGGAGATAATTGCTTGTAGTTAATTTTAGTTAACATTTCGTCAATAGCATGTTTCTCCATACCACCAGTTTCTGAAGTAGATGATTCTATCTTCATATCTAATTCAGCTAGCTTAGCTCTCCTTAATTGTTCAGCATCGCCTTTAGAATAACCTTCTTTTATAGCAGCATCATATACTTCTTGACCTTGTTGAAGTTTCCATTCTATAATCTCTTTTTTAGCACCTTTATTCCATCCAAAATCTAAATGAGGGAAATACTCACCTATACCAAATTCTTCTATCCCTTTAAATCTTCTCTCACCAGTTTCTTTATGTGCTTTCTTTCTATAATTTTCACGATACTGCTTAGCTTCTTTACCCTTTAAGCCTTGACCTATAATCTGTTTTTCTAAATTGTATTCAAATTGAAATCGATATATATTCTCTAATGGTATTCTAGGAACTCTAGATCCAGTACGATCACCAGGCTCTACAGACTTTCTAATAAAATGTTCTATATCAAGCCTACCATCTTTATCCCATCTTAAATATTCATTATATTCTCTGTAATTATTCTTGACATCTATTTCTTTCCAGTCAATTTTATTACCTTTTTTATCAACAGCATATAGCCATTCGCTACCAAATTTCTTCATGTCTTTAGCCATGACATCATGCCATTTATCTACAGCTTTTTCAAAAGTGTATTCTTTTCCATCAATTTTAAATTTCTTATTTAAATACTTACCTTCAATTTCAAATGGATTAAAGCCTTGATGATTAGCTTGAGCTTTATTTATTATACCTTTCATAATAGCCCAAGATTCATTAGGAGTTAATTGTGTTCTAAAGCTATATAGACTATTGTTTACATCAGGTATAGCATCTGTATATACATCCATCTGTCTATTAGTTTGTCGAAACCAATTACGAATAGTACCTAATGTTCCAGTACCTCTATAAATAGGTATAGTTTTACCTTTAGAACTTTTCAATGTATAACCTTGGTTATAAAAAGTCATTTCTTTATACCACATGTATTCATCTATATATCTTGGATCAGCCCAATAAGCATATTCTGGTATTTCATTACCACCAAACCTTCTATCATAATCTTTAAAGAATCTATTCATAGCTTTAATATCAGCCATATTTAATTCAGATATAGTCTTAGGACTTTCTAAATATCTCAATGTAAAATCTGAAACAAATCGATCTACATGTGCATCTGGTCCATTCTTTATATTAGATTCAAACATTGCTATTTCAGCAAAATCTTCTTTACTTAAAGCTTTCCTAGTATATTCCCTATCAGAACTAGCTTGCTTTTTAAGAGGACTTCTATCATCAATAATATTTTCCAATACTTTATCAACAACAAGTTTACCTTGTTCTTGTTTACTAGATGGATTCTTATAATCTGCAGGTAACTGAAATAAAGCTGATTCTTCTATAGGAATCTTTTTAGCTTTCTTAGTTATGTTCTGGAATTGTAATTCAAAATTATTCATTACATCTTTCCATACATCTGCAGATACTTCTTGTGATTGCATAGGAATACGAGAAGGTCCAGATCTAGTCTTAATATTCTCCCCATAGTAGTAAGGAGATATAAGCCATGCATCAAAATAATCAGCTAATAATTTATAGTCTATTTTATTATCCCTAGCAGAGAATACTAATTCAGACTTAAATGCTGTTATCTCATTATCGTAATTTTCAAATTTACTTTTCTTAAGCTCATCTGTTTTTATTTCTTCAACAGACTCATACTTTCTTTTTAATTGAGTAGCTTTTTTAGCTATCTGCTTAAGTATACCATCCATTACACTAGTAGTATTTTCTATACCATTCTCTTTAAATGCTCTATATATATTATAACCTTTGTCATTTAAAACATTGTTACTAGCGATTAAGAATGCATCATTAGATATATAGTCAAGAACTTTTTCCCAATCACCAGTTCGTTCAGCAGCCTTAATGGCATTCATCAAACCTCTTTCATCACCTATTCTAACTCTAGCTAGTTTAGTTAAATGAGTTCTAGCCCATTCTGCTCTATCATATTGTTCTTGAGTAGCCCTACCTTCTTGAACATCTTTCTTTGTAATATTTACAAGCTCCTGCGTTCTTTTAATAGCTGCTTGATAATTACTTATAAAATCAATACTCTTATTTTTAATATCCTTATGGAGACCTAATGCATAAGCATCTTTAGCAATGCGATTGTATACATTCATAGGACCATCTTGTATAGCAGTCCCCATTTTCTTAATTTCCATTCCAAATTCATCTAAAGTTTGAGCTCTAGGATCCATATTCTTTCTGAATATCTTACCTTTAAAGTCTAAAGTATTTTGAACTTTATGAACAGCTCCTAACTTTGTTTTATTAACTACTTCAGAGAAACTAGCTTTCTTCCCGTTAATAGTACCTTCAAATGTAGTCTCAAATAAATACTCTCTCCATTTACTATAATCAGTAACATTAGGATAGTTAGCAGCATCTGCTGAAGTATTAATCATCTCTCTAGCTAATCTTCTTAATTCTGTTCCATCGTTCTTTAATTTTAAAACAACACCATCTTTATTGTATGTCCCACCATTAGCTTTAATGATATCAATCCAACTAAGCATTGTTGTTTTAGATTTCATAACATAACCTAAACCATCATTTCCTTTAGCAGCATTTCTAGTAACTATCATTCTCATTCCAGGAGAAAACTGACTAGCCCTAGTTTCATATCTTGGATCTCTATCGCCTCTTAATAGAGTCTCATATTTATCAGACTTACCTTCAATCCAATGACCATCTTTATCTTGCCATTCTTTAGATTGTTTTTTTATAGCATTCAATAAATTCTTATTTAATCCTTGGTATAAAAATGCCGAGTCACTATCCTTATCGGCCCCACCCAGATAAACATTGTCACGACTTGAAGTATGTATAGCAGTACCTTTTGCATTCGTGAAACCACCAAACCTAAGAACTCTAGTACCACTAACACTATCACTTGGCACACGAATGACAGCAAAATCAAGGGCACTTTCATACTTTGAAGGATTTTTCTCATATAAACTCCATAATTTTTTTAGCTTCATTTCTTTGCCATCTACAATAACGTCAGGATTAAAATCCTTACCAGCTTTAAATGTACCTTCAGTAACATTATGATGCGCCATCTTAGGAGCTAGCCATGCTTTAGCAGAATATTTATATTTAGGACTAACCAGTCTTTTAATAATATACTTCTTGTAAACTTTCTCTGAATATTTACGAGTAGGTTTAAATAATTTAGTAGCAGATTCAGATGCTTGAGTAATGTCTAATAATCTATTATTACGAGCCAAGTAATCCCTATACTCTTCTTTACTAAATTCTTCTATATCTCTAAGCTCATTCTCTCTATCTAGTCTATATATATGCTTTCTAATTCGCTTACCTGCTTCAGAATTATAATTATTAGCCATTATATCATGGATCAATTCTAAAGACATCTTATCTACATCTAAGCCTTTTAGTAGCTTCTTATCGTTGGTTTTTAAAAAACTTTTAACAGCTTCATTTGTTGCTGGATCACCTACATAGGTTTTATAAAAATACTCATTATAAGCTTCTTTCATAATACCTGGAGTTTGAACCTCATTTAAGTTACCAAAAAACTGTTTAACAAAATGAGTACCATACATCTTCTTAGGATTTTCAAATGTACCTAAGTTCATTCTAATTGATGTTGGATTTAATTCCATTATATCTTTATCAGTAAAATTCTTTATATCATATATATTAGATTCTTTATTATATATATACTCAAAAGGCTCCATACCATGTGGTCTTTTTTTAGCAGCACTATCAAATACTACCATTTGCAGTCCTTTGTTATACATCATATCAAGCATAGGTCCATCAGCAACTGCTCCTGCTGACTTAACCATTAATACTCCCTTGCCTGGTATCTTTAGCATAATTACTGGCTTATTCATACCTACACCTTCATGAGGTAAACCAGTTCTTATCATCATAGTATCAAATACTTCAGGAGTAAAGTAAACAGTTCCATCTGTATTACTTTCATTATACTTCTGAATTATTTCACCTCTTTCATTTTTAATAGTATAAGCATCCTCACCTCCAGGACCAATATCTATTCTATCTTTTAATACTGCAAATCGTAAACCCTGATGAGCAAAATTTGCAGCTGTAAATGTATCTTGAGGTAGCGATGCACCTTTATCAAAATCTAACTGAAATCTCTTATTAGCATCAGTAACATTTTTAGCTGATACCTCCATAAATGATTTTAAACCAGTTAGATCATTACTGCCTTTTAAATAAAACCCTGTACTCTCAGCTTCTGAAAGTAAATTAGACTTCCATTGTTTTTCATGTAAGGATATTAAATCAGGATCTGTTCTATCTTTACCATAAAAGTTTGCAGTTATTTCCAAGCTATCTAAAAATTCTTTCTCACCAATACCCGCTGCTCTTCTTAATTGTTCTACCGTATAAAGATTAGCATCAATATGATAATCCGTTACTTTACCAATACCTTTATCTTTAACACCTAAAGCAATATATTGGTTTCTATCATTTAAATTACTAGATATTCTCCACCAGCCATCTTTATTTAACTGAGGAACAAGTTCACCTTTTTCTAACTTCATTCCAAAAAGATTGTACTTCTTCCAAAACCTACCACCTGTAGGCTCATAAATACTAGAAATCTCAGTATATTCTTTGCCTTCAAATAATTCTTTTGGAGAATCTATTTTAGACTCATTTAATCTAGTATCTCTATACTCACCATTAACTCTTTTTACTATATATTTACCTTTATCAGTCTCAACTACTAAAACATCCTTATCCTGGTATCTATCCTTATTATCCTTTAAATTGACGTTTTCAGGAGGTTTTTCTGAAGAGTGGTTCCTATCCTCTCTTTGTTCGTATTCAGGCTCTAAAGGGGTTTCTGGGGCTTCAAATGGATCTTTTACATATTCAAAGTTCTCAAAATAATGCTGAGTAGCTTCTTGTCTCATCATTTCATTAATTTGTGCCTCAGTAGGTTCTTTTCCAAAATGTCTTTTAGCAGTTACCTTGAAATGCTCATAAAATTCTTTATCATTTATTTCTGGATATTGTAATTTCAAATACGATCTAGCTTGATCAGTAGATGTTTTCATTATATACTCTTGAGCACCCTTAGAGTATTCTTTGAATTTAGGATGATATTCAGGAGTAAAGATTACATCTTTTTTAGGATAATACAATAAATCTTGTATAAACTTTCCACCTTCAGCTTCTCTAGCTGGTCTGCCTTTATATCCAAAATATCCACCAAGTATAGTTTCGTATAATACAGCTTCAACAGGTTCACCTCTCATATAAGCAGGTCCACCCATAGCTAAACCAGCAACACCTGATTTTATCATTTGCTCAGCTCTTTGATGATGTTGAACATTATTACTTTTCAATAAATTACCTATAGCTCTGAAATTACCTAGACCACCAAAGAATCCACCCGCAACAGCACCACCCATCATACCCTGCATCCATCCATCTGGACCTTTCCATATATTGGAAATACCCATACCAGCAGCTAAATGAGTAGCTTCAAGAGCAATAGCCCTAGTTGCTGCACCTTTTTTCATGAAATCAAAAGTATCTAACTTAGCTTTACGAATACCTTTCTCAGCACCCTTTTTAACCCAATCACCAAATAACATTGGTACAGAAGTATTTCTAGCAGCTATTTGAGATGCTTGTCCTAATATACTTTCTGCAGATTGTTCTGCTAATTCTCTTTGAGTTAATTTCTGACCAGCA
>VTLG01011317.1_pt1 | contig 26251 bp, 28 predicted proteins | sample 4694571 | NCBI WGS metagenome assembly VTLG01 (sample SAMN12604809, study PRJNA352737) | marine metagenome | biome: ENVO:00000447; feature: ENVO:00000209|ENVO:00000569|ENVO:01000036; material: ENVO:00002151; isolation source: viral sequences binned using virsorter ...
TTGTCTGGGCAGTCCTTATCAGGGACTAATGGTTGACCATTGTATTCCAATGCTCTGAAACCTGATTCAAGTTCCATCACATTCACATATCGTCTATTGCTTTCTAGCAATGTAGCATACTTGTCTCTAAGAGCATAAGTAGTAACAACTAGGTTAGTGTTACCTGCTTTCTTTTCAACAGCAGTGAAACATGCTTGCATTTTGTCTAATGACAATGCCTCAGCAGTAGTATCTTTTTTAGCAGCCTTCCACCATGAGTTAATAGTATCAGGGTCTGGAGACGCAGAGTCGCCTTGACCAAAAGAAGTAGTACCAGATGGACTAATATTTTGAAGTGTACTTGTTGTATCAACAAGACCTCTTAGTCCCATGATTTCCTTATCTTTTGAGTTAGCATTCTCGCCTTCTCCCCTAAACCATTTGTCATCATCGCTGATAGCATTGGTGTTCGTACTTGTTAAGAAACTTGTATCGCTAGGCAAATCCCTAACAACAAAGTTACCTCTGTATGTAGCACCATTATTTGAATAAGCAACAACCGGCATATCATACTTCATGTATTGAGAAGTATCAACAGCCATTGAGGTTTCACCTGTAGCCGAACCTGTTGTGCTCTCCGCTAATTCACCCGTTCCGAGACCGAAACACTGACGATTGTAGTCTTGCTTCAAACCATCTACCATGTTTTGAATTTCAGACCCAATAGCCCTTACGAAAGAACCCCTATCGTCCCTAGTGGCACGGATAAGGTGTCCTGATAATTGAACTCTTCCATAATTCGCTTTTAGTCGTGTACTGGACTGAGAGTACAAAGTCTTCCTCGCAGAAGGTAGGTCATCGCTTTCATTTCTAGCACCGATACCTTGTGAGTATCCGAACATCAAAGGTGTCACGATGTCTTGACCTGAAACCTGCTCAGAGCCTGCTCTGATTTTGTCCAAAAGGACAGTCGCAGTATTCAACTGTGAACGAATTGGTGGAAGATAAAATGTTTTTAGAATGTTACTTAGTTTATCTATAACAGTCATAATAATAAATCCTCCTATAATTTAATTTCAGGTTCTATATAAAAAGTTAGTCTCCGAAGAGGTCTATCTTTCCTAACGCATCAAGTACTAACTGATTAGCCTCAGTTAAGTTCTTAGGTGCGTCTACAGTTCGTACTGGAGCCGAACCTCCGCTTCCAACACTAGGACTTGTGGCTCGTTTCTTTTTGACTTCTCTTTGAACTGCTGCTTGTTTAGCAACTCGGTCATTTTCAAAAGCCTTTGAAATTTCTTTCGCAGCATCCATGAATCCCGCTTTTGTCGGGTTGTTCAAGACCTGTGAAGCATATGCCATTACAGCAAATTTAACAGCCTTGTTTTTAACCGCAGGTATCTTGCCTTCAACTTCTTTTATGTTAGTGATGATTTCATCTGCTCTTCGTTTTATTTCGATTTGCTTATTCCTTTCTCTTTCCATCTCTAGTTCTCTTTTGATTTTATCAATCTCTTGAACTCTAGACTTTACAGAGTCTGGTAAATCAGAATCATCTAAATCCATATTAAGTTCGGCTTCTTCTACCGTTGGCTCTTGTGCCATTTCTAATTGCTGTTCCAACTCACGAAGTCTAGCAGTTTCCTGCTGTCTTTTGCGAGTATAGTCCGCCTGTAACATCTGACCTTTTTTGAGTGTGTCGTATTCTTCTTGCGATAGAGTGACTGTCTCCTCCTCAGTCTCTGGAGTTTCGATTGCTTCCGTTGGGAGTTCTTCAGACTCTTCAGTACTGTTCCAAAAGTCATCCAATTGTTCCTCTGACGGTAAACCTTCTTGTGTCATAATTAATTCCTCCTTTACATTATGAATCCTGTAACACTACAGCCTATGACTGGCGTCCCTGCTGTAGTACTAAGGACTCTTACTCCTTTATTGTCTGCTGCTACTTTAATTGGTGTTGGGAATGACATGTGATAAGTAGGAGCAGCACCAACGGTGGTTGCTGTATATACTACCTGAAGTAAATCATTTCCATCAGTATCTTCTATTGTCAATGTAGCGGCAGCAGTAATACAAGATGTCGTTATTGCTGTTATATAAAGTCTACTTCCTGTAGCATTAGATACATCTGTATTTGAGATTATGTCTGCTGTATTGCCATTTGTAAGGGCACCAGCAGCAAGAACTTTTGTGATTGGTTCTGCTGGAGCATTGGTAACCTTTGCTGTATTACTATGGTCCCAATCATCCATTACCTCAACAGCATTCTTTATGGCATTTGTGTCGGCATCAATTGCTGTACTTAATACTTCTAATGCTGCTATATCAGTATTAATGGCAGTTAGCAAAACCTCATTAGCCGCATGGTCTACATTTGCCGCTGTGAGCAATACTTCAATCGCTGCCATATCTGTTTTGATAGCATCAGTATCAGCATCTATTCCAGTTAAAAGTGTTTCTATTCCATCTACATGTCCTATGATTGTGGATTGGTTTGCCGCTGAGGCATCTCCTCCACCACTCGATGTTACATGTAATTTACCTGTTGAATCTACCAATAAGGGATGATAGTCTCCGTCAGCAGCAGTTGCTGCCGCAGTATCTTTCCTTACTGCGAATAACATTGAACCTACATCTCCATCTTTGTGTACGCTGTCTTCTGAATATCTAGCCATAATTTACCTCCATAATACCATAGTATACATTATCTTTTCTCTTGTGCCATCTGTTGTTGTGCCATTTGAGCCATTTGTTTCTGTACTATTTCGTTAGTTTTCATATAATGGTCAAATAATAATTTCTTTCCTTCCTCTGGAACCATCTTGAAATCTTCTGATTTTATAAACTTTCTGTGTACTTCTAGATGTACCATATGGTTTTCTATCATGGTTGGGTCTGGTACTGGTTGTCCTTGTGACATCTGGATATTTTCCAAAGCCGCATTGTTTTTATCCATGTTTTGTTCCTCATAAAGGTCTTTGTCATCTCCGAACTCAAGTAAGTTAAGCAACTTGTTGGGGTCTCTTAGTAATCCTCTGTCGTACATTTCCAACAACAACTCAACTCTTGCCAACCTACTGAAGCCTAACCCTTGTCCTATGGTAACTTCAATATCTTCTGGGGAGGAAAGGTCACTTCCTTTCATATACAACAATCTTGCTGTATTGTCGGCACCCGTAATTCTTATCGACCTTTCATCCATGTAGTTATATTTAACTAATTCCAAAGCACATTTTCCACAATATGCTATAGCGTTTTCCCAAGACTGTACTGTGGGTGCCATTCTTGACTCATCTTTCTCTGCTAACAATGCCATTGCCCTACCTGATTCAACTCCTGATGGTGGGTTTGACCTTAAGTTAACATCACTTATTCCTGAAACAGACATCATATCTTGTAGTATTCTTTCTTCTTGTGCGAATACATAAGACGGAGGACTGGGCATACTCATTGGCGAGGGTGGAGCAATTCCCTGGATAGCGTTATAGTAAATGATTTCCCCAGGCTCCGCACTTATGCTGTCTAAATCTTGGACAGAGTCTCTTGGAGCAACCCATTTAGGATTACTCATTAAGTTTCTATTCTCCAATATCTGACTTCTTGTTCTGTTATATTCTGTTTGTAATGGTATCAACTGCTCTACTGTTGACATACCCCAGAATCTATCTGGTACAAACAGGTCATCAAACTTTGATAATGGAATCTTCCCATATGGTAGGTCTCCAGTATAAAGTATAAATTCATCAGTATAGATAATAAATCTACCTGTTGGATGTGTTGGACTTGGATTCTCGTAATATTCTTTTATGGTTACAAACTCTTCAAGTTGTTCTGAGTTTCCAGCCATTGGTTCGTCAACATGTCCACTTGATTTAACCAAATTCAAATATTGGTGTTCTATTCCGTCATCTTGTATTGCTTCTGGACTAGCATCCAAATCATATCTAGATTTAAAATCCTCTAAAGGAATTCTGTAAGCGTGAATGAGCCATTTTAAATCTCTTATATATGGACTTTTTGCCTCTGGGTCTACGAATATCTCAAAAGGAGAAACACATTTGACATCTACATCACCCATAGGTATCGGTTCTCCACTTGATGGGTCTTCTGTAACCGGTCCAGTATCCATGTTCCAATAAGCCTTTAGGAATCCACTTCCATATACCAATCCATGATGAGCCATTTTCTTCACCTCATCAGAAACTGATTCGTGTCTCCAAATATAATCTAGCAATTGTTGAGCCATCTTGGCTCCCTCTCTGTCTGACATATCATCAGTCATTGAATAAACATTCCATATAGGTTTGTTTTTCAGCAACATAGCAGATTTGGATTGAACGAAATTGATAATATAGTTTGTCGTCATCCTGACTTTCCAACTAGGGTCAGATGCCAAATCAACTAATGCTTGTTTTCTTTTAGACCATACAACCCATTGTCTTCCAAGATAGAAAGACATATTCTTATACCATTGGACCTCGTGATGTAATCTTTCTTCTTGTGCTTTTTTGAATAAATCGTTTAGTTCACTTAGGAAAGAGCCATCAGAATTATAGTTTTTTTCCGCCATATCCCCCCGATTATACTATAAATAACCTATACTATCCTTATGTTCAAACTTCTTTTTAAGTTTTTCGGCACCTCTGTGTTTATCCATCCAGTATTTAACAGAGTTTTTTGTCAATGGTTTAGCCTCTTCTGGCTTTCCTCTTGTATGATAGGTCATCATTACAACATAACGCAACGCATCCATAGCGTGGTCGTCAACTTTTTTAGGTTGTTCTTTCATATCTTTTCTTCTTGATTTCCTAGCGTCTTCCCACATATAGTGTTCAAATTCCATCTGTGTATTCTTACAGTGAGAAAACACTTTCATCTTACCTGTCTTCAATAATTCTGCCACTCTGTTTATTCCAGTAAGGACATCATTTATAGCAGGACCACAATATAGTCCTCTGGTTTGTAGTTCTGCTATGTATTGTTTACCTGAAGGGTCTCCAAAATACATAGTGGTTATCCAATCCTGTCTACCTTTTATAGATATAACATGTTCATTTAATTGTCTTTGCGGTTCATAATACTCATCTATTACATAATAATTACCATCTGGGTCTATAGCAACCCATACAACTGCGAAGGGATTTGTGTATCCAAAGTCTATTCCTGCGTATACATACCAGTTCGGAGGTATCTGAAATGGTTCTATTACATGTGACTGCTTATCCCATTCTGGATAAATCATACCTGCTCTCTCTATAAACGCTGCTTCGTACTCTTGTTTAAATACAGCCTCTGGCATTTCCTTTCTAACCTCATCCCACTCTTCTTCTGGGAAATGGGGATTAGTCTGTGACGAATATGTTATTGAGTGATAGTTCTCGTTCAAAGGGTCTTGTCCCTTTTGATACATTCTATAGAACCAGTTCTTTCCTTGTGGCGTTCCTATAAATACGCCTCTACCCATTTTGTCGGAAAGAGTAGGTCTAAGTGCCTCTAACCAAGCATCCTCATCTACAAATGCTGCCTCATCCATCACCAAGAAGTCGACACCCCAACCACGAAGGTTGTTTATCTTTTCTGCTGACTTGAATCTTATTTCCGCACCGGGAGTGAAACCATCCCTGTTTTTTAGGATAATCTGCATTTTGGACTTGTTCGAATACTCTATTGCCTCTGAGAAATGATTCTGAATCATAGACCAAGCAACTTCGGACTGGTCGTATACGGGAGCAATCCACCAATTCATAGAACCGGGCTTGTTCCATGCTTGATACATCATCTCATTAACACAAGCAATGGTCTTGCCCCAACGCCTACCACATGCTAGTATCCTGAATCTACAATCGTTTTTGTGAAACTCTTCTTGACCTTGATGAGGTTTATAGAGTTCTATTTGACCAACTTCAGTCATCGCTCTCTAAATACAGCAATAAACTCCTTTTTACCCTCACCTGAACTTTTTGATGTTCCACCGGTTATTCTGTTCAATTGGTCGTTTATAAGTTTTATGGCATTCGTAAGTTTATCTATATTGTCCTCATGTGGGATTATCTCTGACATTCTTTGTGCTGCCAGTATTAGATTTTGTACTTGAGTCTGTAAGACAACTGCTTGTGCCTCTTTAACCATTTCTACAGTTTGTTCCTCGATTACTTCATATTTCTCTGGGTCTTCGTTCTTCCACGATTTAAGAGTATTTACAGCAACCCCAGTTTTCTTAGAGGTTCTCTTTATATTGCCATTATTCTTAGCAAGTTCAGTAAGAACCTTCTCTTTGTCTTCAATGCTGTAACTCTTTCTGCTCATCTAAATCCTCTCCTCAAAAGAGGTCTGCGAGTTTTCCCAGTGATTTCGTCCATTCTGGTTTTTTGTTGAGTAGCCATACTATCAAGTCAACTATACAAGACATTGCCCTTTGTGCCCAGTCATCCTTTATCCATAGGAAAGAATCGTCTAGTACATCCGTAAGGTTGGCGAGTACTGATTTCTTCTTATCATCACCGCCTCCATCTCCTAGTTCTGCTTCAGCAGCAACAATTAGTCCTGTAAGTATCGGTAACCAAGTAGTCGCTGTTTCATATAGTTTAATAATTTTTAGTATCATAAATACCTCCTAACGGCTGAAAGCCGGAATTTTTTTTATACATAGGAATTTCATTATCGGTTAATACCTTGACCGATACCGAAAGTTCCTCTGTTCGGTTGAGTGTTTCTGAAACTCAACCTAGGTTTCCCACCAAGTTGTCTTGGCTGGACTCTTCTTCTTCTGTTCAACATGTTCATGTCTCCAGAATGTAATCTTCTGTTAAGCATGCTAGGCCTTTGGTTGCCTCCATGATTTTGTAGCATACCCAACATAGATTGGGGTGGTGCGTAGTCAGTTCTCTGACGACCTATTGCTTCGCTCAGGTCGGGAGTCCTGTTCGTCATCTTATCCCAGGCGTAACGCTCGGCACCAAAACTAGCCATCTACAGCATCCTTCATGGCATCGTAGTCAATACCAGCACCCCAAGCCTTAAACCTTGGCTGCTCGGCACGACCCTTCTCCATACTCTTTACGGAATCCCTGATTCCTTTGAGAACGGTCTTATCCTTCACAGGAAACTCGCTAGGTGGCGGTCCTTCGTTCTTAAACTTCCTTCCATACTCAAATGGATTTATCTCTGGTTTTTTCTTACTCAATATCCTTTCCTCCTTTTCTTCGGGGGTCTTCCCCTCTTCTTTCCGTATGTTCCTTTACCTCGTGGCATATGTGGTATTATAATCATAAATGCGGAATAGTGTAATGGAAACATACAATGTTCATAACCTTGAGACTCAGGTTCGATTCCTGATTCCGCACCCAGGAGGAAAAAATGTCTGATTATGATTTTGAAGAAACCTACATGAGTCTAACGAAAAAAGAACTCGTCAAGGTTATCAAGAGGAAAATAAACGAGGCACTCAAATACAAGGAAATGTGGGAACACAGGGGAGAGCGAATTGAATATCTTACAAAACTGCTTGATGAGAATACGAAATAAGCACATCGTTTTATTGACCATTCTCGCACTTCTCAGTGTTTTGGGTAATATCTATCAGTACACCTACCACCTTGGCTATGACGCCAATGTATCGATGGTCATAGAGGCTTATGAGCAAGAACAGAATGAGAACTTTGACCTAAACACAGCATTACACCACCGAAACCTAATAGTCTTTGACCTTCAATACCAACTCGAAGAGTGCTGGAACAAACTCCCGCCCCGACTATCCTACTGACCCCCATTTTTGAATCTTTACTACTAGTAGTAACTTTTGTCAATATATAGTCAAAAGGTAAAAGTATCAATAAATTGTCTGACTGTACCCATTATAAATAAGGGGGGAGTACCCCTTCCTTTTTCGGTATTGGAAAGACCAAAACCAACAAAGACCCTCCCCCCCACCCCCACATCTCGAGACGCTATTAGTCTGTTTCTTAATTGACACTGATACCTAAACTGTACTTTACTTACTCTATTTACTACTTATTGAGAGTTATTTCTCTCATCTACTCTACTTATAGTACTAGTACTCTTCTTAATCTCCATTGTTTTCCCCCACTTAATAAAAGTCCGACAAAATCGGATTTTCTTAAGGAGGAAAAAAATGAAACATATAATTTTAGTCTTATTAGCACTTGCTATAATCATCACAAATATCAACACCACTCCACGCTTCACTGTCTCCCACTGTCACGATGGTGACACTTGTACAATCCAAGACAACCACGAAGCATCATCATTCAAACTACGCATCAAAGACCTAGACTGTCCTGAACTCCACACTAACGAAGGTAAACTTGCTAAACAACTCATCAACACTATCACATCAAAAGCAAAGTCAATATCCATAGAATTAGACGGAACTCAGTCATATGGAAGATTAGTAGGATATTTATTTATCGATGGTAAAGGCATTAACAACACAATGATATCATCGGGATTATGTAAATCTTGGATATTTTATAAATGATGTATGTATTTAAAATAAATAACTCCTTCTTAAAGAAATATAAACAAAAAGGCATTTCTTTGAAGAAGTGATTTCTTTTTTCCTGAAGGGACTTGTTCGAACTGACAGTAGTAAAGCATTTCCTAGCATCTGGTAGCATATTAATTCCAGAATGAGTAAGCAAACTACGCTGAAAATTATTCTCTACGATTGGAGGTCATTATGGCTAAAGACTCATTCGAGTTTAAACCCATCGGCATTGCTCCTATGGAGGTTTCCCTTAATTTCGAGGGATTCAACTTCATTCAGGCTGACAACTCCTCATTTGCTGTCAAAGGAAGAGATTCCGAAGGCAGATATTTCGAGGTTAAGACTTTCTTCGCACCCAACCGAGGTTGGACGAAAGAGTCATACGTTGACCTAGTAAATGCCACCAAGTCCTTAAAGAAAGGGGATGTATTTTCTCTTTCCAACGTGGTTATTTCGCCAAGAGCGATTTATCACGAGTCTAAAAAGGACAAAGACGGTAAACCAGTATTTATTCGTTCTCAGAACGAGTTATACTCAACTCCGTCTACTACTTTCGCTCTAGTTTAACTGGAAGCGAACTAGGCAACGCGTTCACGATGTTAAGGCGTCCATTCACTAATTATTAAGAGTGGACTAACCACGCGAGTCAAAAAATCGTAACACCTTCCAGAGAGGCATTCGTAATAGGCAGTCCAAACAACGCAAACGATGTAAGTCCTCTCTCTACTACTTCTTTGTTAGTGTAAACAGATGAGTATTTTTAGATTAAATATATTGAGGTAACCCTCTAATATATTTAGTCTTTAAATACATTATAAATAGAAAAAGAAGTTTAGAAATAAAGCAAGGAATCGTAGGTATCTTTCTCCTTCGGGGGGGCTAGAAGGGACGGATATATTCAATTCTGTTGCTGTTGCTACACTGGTGGATGGTCGAGCAATATTTGTTTTTTCTTAAAAAGTTTTATACATGAGCGGGATTTTTTATGAAAAAAAATATTCCTCTCTGGTCGCATAATAAGATGTTTACAAGACATCTAGTGCACTATAGAGTTTAAGAGATTTAACAGTCTCGTTGTTATTAAACAATATAGGTAATCGTTGGGCAGAGGTATCCAGTCCTCTGTGTATTACATTTGTAATCAAAGAAAATAGACAATGTCTATCTTGTATACCCGATGATTTGGATTTGGTGAAAATCCCTAATCAAGAACTTTAGCGAGTTTAGATAACCTGATACAGTATTCAGAGGTGTAAGAACCTGTAATCATATGGATTATGAAGTCTATCTACAGACATGTAGGCAATTGGTTAGTATCCCCAGAGAGGTATATTTAGGCATTCAAATAATTATGGTAAAAATCGGACTAGTTCCGAACTTCAAGTCGAAAAAATAAGACATATGAAACCTCCCATACGGTACCTCTGTAACAAGATGAGTTGGAAGCGATTCTTGGAGGACGTCCATAGGTGTTGATGTAAGTCCTATTAAAAAATTTTAAGGAGGTCAGAAATGGCAAAGAACTATTGTTACCATTGTGGTAAGAAAAATGCGTGGTATGAGCATTATACGGGGAAGGCATCTGTAAAGATGTGTCGTGAATGTGCGGAAGAATTTATTCCACACGATGAGAGGTGGTGGGAAGATGACTGATAAGGCAATGAAAACTGTTGTCAATCAGTTAAAACATTGGCGAAATATAAAAGATGTAGCGACTCTGAAAGTGGAGTTGTTGGAGCAAGATAAAAAAAATTTAGAACAAGGAGGTTCGAAAAATGGAAATAGAAATTGATGGAAGAAGAATTTCTAAAGTATGGACACAATCATACAGAACAAAGATGGCATCAGCAGTTTACGAAAAAATAACTAAAGATGTTATGAATTACTGGAAAGCCCAGATAGAAAAAGATAATGAAAGGGCAAGAAAGAAATTAAAGAAAGGAATGAATGAGTGTATTAAAAGTATAAGTAAAACACTTACAAAAGAATTTAAAAAAGTAGATTCTGAGGCTTTAAGATACTTTTTAGAAAGTCAATACAACATAGGAGAAGGTGGTTATGCCGTTGAAAATAAACTAAACGAATTGGGAATACCAACAAACCATTGGCACAGTGACACAGACACACCAAAGCGTTGTACAGAATTATTAGATTCTAAAATAGAAGTATTACACGACATTGGATTCGTACTATTAGAGTTCTTAAGAACAGGACATAGAAACGAATGGGTAGATGTATGCGATGTAGTAAGAGCATACAAAGATAGATTAATCAAGGAGAATAAATATGTTTAAAAATGTATGGGAAGAATTAATATCGTGGTTTAAAACCGATAGATACAAAGATAAAGAAGAGGTATATTACCAAGAACTAGCGAAAGCAAAACTAGTGATTGAAGAACTGGAAAACATAGAAGAAGATGATGATATGAAAGACTGGAATAGAGAACTAGTAAGTGCTCAAATAGAGTTTCTAAAAGAAGACCCAAAGAAATATGGAACTAACAGTTGGACTAGCGATTCACTAGGCAGGATGAACTTCGTACAGAATATGTACCAAAGCATAAGAGGTATAGAAGAACCTGAAGATATAGCAAGACATCTGATTATGAAACTAACAGAAATATCACAAAGTCTACACGACAATGTCGACTACAAAGAAGCAAGAGGTAAAACGATTTTTAACCTAGAAAAAGACTTAAGAAAAGAACACGACAAAAGGAGAGAATTGATACACCAAGTCAGAGAATACAAAGAAGCAGCATACAGAAAGTTGAAAGAGAAAATGTCTGAAGAACAATTAGCAAACCTGGTAGAAAAGAGAGAATTGCTATATGGAATGTTCGCAAATGAAGAAATGTTCAAAGAAAGGATATTTGACTGGATAAGAGATTGTATGAACGAAGATTCACACAGACTAGTGGAATGTGGAAGTGACTTGGCAGAAAGATGTCAAGAGATAGCAGATGAATCACATAATGAAGAGAGTTGTGACAGAGATACTGTATGGGATATAGCAAGAGAAGTTGTAGATGATACAGACTGGCACGACATTGCTTACGACCACGACATACCAAACAAAGATGAGGTAAGAGAACTGATAGGTGAAGACTTCAAAGAACACCTAGATGATTACATAGATACAGACAAACCTATAAGTGATTATCTTGAAAACCTATCAGGCGAAAAAATACAAGAGCAAGTAAAGACACACTTGCTAAAATTCTTACGACTACTTACAAATGATTTATCACAAAAAGGACCTACAACAGATAAAGCAATAACAGTAACAGAAGAAAAGGAAGTGCGAAATGAAGAATGACGACAATAACCTAGAAAGAAAAAGTTGTGAAAACCAAGAGGCAGTAATAAAAAACCTTAAAGAAGTAGCAGCACACGCACAAGAAGATATTGAAGAAATTGTAGAAAGGTGCAGTACAAAAAAAGGAATAGCAATTCCGAATTACCTCAGCAAATTCAAAAAAGAAAAAGCAGAGCAAGAATACTGTAAAGTAGTTCAATACCTAACAGATAATCACTTCAATGCGAAAGCAGAACAAGATGAAATGTTAAGACTGGTTAAGATATTAGCAAATTCAGTAATGTATCAGAATTACATAATTCACTATTTGGAAAGAATTGCGTATGACGAAGGAACAGATTAAGTTATGGCATTCATTAATAGGATTACTAATATACATATGGATATTAGAAATATACGAACAATATTTAGCAAAAAAAGGAGGATACTAAAATGGGATTCGATATTAACGGGTTGTCACCTAACCCAGACATAAAAGATGAAAACAACGAACCAATAGGAACATACTTTAGAAATAATGTATGGTGGTGGAGGCAAATGTGGGCACTAATTGGAAGTGTGGGAGAATTTGTAATAAGACAAAAAGAAGGAATACCAATAGACCACGAAGATGACCAAATATGTAAAAAACACCTAGCAATGTTGGAAGAATGGAGAGATAAATACAACTCAGGTACATACAACGATGGCACAAGATTCGAAGATAAAAATCTAGAGATAGTAACAGAAGCATTAGAATTTGTTTTAGAAAACAAAGAACATAAACAAATAGTAAACTTTCTAGACTACATATCAGACGAACTAGGCGATAATTACCAATTCAGTTGGGAAAATGTAGAAGACTTCCAAGCATTCGTAGTAAATAGCGGTGGGTTCGAAATATGGTAGTAACAGAAGACCTAGCAAAGTTTGGACAAAGAGAATTAGAAATAGCAAAAGACTTACTAACAGCATACCTAGAGAACAACAAGACAAAAATGCTAGAAGACAGCAAGGTAAGACTATGCTTCAATATGGATAGTGGGAATGTATTCCTATCAGATGAAAATTACAATGTCGGAGTAGTGGTAGAAAAAAGACATTTAATTGAAAAAGGTAGAGATGACTATCCAGAAGTAATATACAAAAAGGAATTAGTAGACTGGCTACACTGTCCCGAATGTGGAGACGAGGCAGACAGATACGAATTTGAGGATTGGGTAACCAATGGAGATACAGTAGAAGAATGCTGTAAAGAACATTTAAAGGAGATAAAAGAATATGAAAACAACTAAAGACGGTATAGTAGTCCTGTGTGCGGATAACAAATATACAAAACAATATATTAAGCAAGCAGGCTCATCAAGCATACTTATAACTAGAGATATGTTTAAAAGATACAAGCAAGTCCAGATGGACGGAGCGTGGAATATGATGATGGATTGGGCAGAGGCAGCCAATGACGCAGAATTAGCACCACATTCGTACTGGAGCATAATAAACAACTATACAGAAATACAAGAACACTTCGAGTGTAATTAATACAAGGGCATTCAGTTGGAGGGCGACTGATGTAAGTCCCTTATTTAGTCTCAAATCAACACAAGATGTTGAATTTTAATTTTAAATTTTTACTAGGAGGTAAAGAAAATGAATAAGCAAATATATAAAGTATGGAATCCCACTCCACCAGATGAGGATTTCGAAGATAACTATGAAATACACGAATTTAATGACGAGTTCGTTAACCTAAAGAGAATCAAAGAATTAATAGGAAATGATTGTAGATTAGCACAAGGTTTACCCGGAACAGACTACACAATGTGGTGCGATGAAGAAAGTAAACTAAAACAAGGTTACGAAAATCAGGGAAACCCCGGAGCAACTCAAGAGTGGCAAGACGCAGCAGCCCACTATATGGGATGGCAATGGTTACACGACCACTACGGAGGATTCATATGGAATCACGACTTCGCAGTAGGAAAGGTAGTCCAAGTTATCGAAGGAAAATGGGAAGATGACGAAGAAGATAGTTAAATAGACCCCTTAATGAGGCATTCACTAGAAATGGAGTGATGTAAGTCCTCTTATAAGATTTTTTTTTCGGAAAAACCCGAACTAATAAATTCGATTCTGTTGCTTATCCGAAAATCGATTTTTTCAAGTCTTCAACTTCGGTATTATTCTGTAAATTATACATAAAGTGCTCAAGTGTAACCGGTAAATACGCTAAATGTCCGACCTTACTAGATGGATGAGCATATATTTTTAGATTCGATTCTGTTGCTAAGGTACAAAAGTTATAATCCTCTCCAAAGTTTGAGTTCTTTTCAAAGAAAAATAATTGTTTCTGTTTCTTCCATAGTTTCTTGAATACATCAATCTTAATCAAAGTAAAACCCATTCCTATTGAGTTTACTCTTATTGGTTTCTTCTCTTCCCAGAGTTTCTTCATGTCTGACCATTTCTTTTTATATGGTACTAATGTGGGATGGAATGGTGGATTCTTTTCCACGCATACGCTACCTATAATATCCTTACCACTATCAAGTAGTAAGTCCAAATCATTTGGAGTAAACACCATGTCATCATCTACGAATAGTATATGTGTCGCCTCCTCAAATCCATTTATAGTAGACTCTACGAGTTTGTTCCTTGATTTGTGTACAAGGGTACCGGTGACTTGTGCTCTACCTATTACATTTCTATGTGCTAATAAATCTATTAATCTTTGTGTAGTTTCTGCCCGAACAGAATCCTGAACGGGCATACATACAACAACTTTCTTATTCATGTTTAAACTCCTCTTTAAGAATCGCCATCATCTGACACCATATTAAATATATAGTTGTCATTTGAATCTGTTGTTCTTCTTTGTCACTTGTACTTAGTGCCTCAAAATACAAGTTTTCCCACTCTTTAAAAAAACTACCTAAGTTCTGATATTTCTCTTGGTAGTCCGTTAGAGTATCTACAATTTCTTCCAAGTGCTCCCTTATCGCTTTAAAGGATTTTGGAAATGCTTTCGGCATAGGAAAAGAAATCACTTCTTTTTCTTTACTGCCTTTTTCTTAGGTGCTTTCTTTTTATCGCACCCTTTCTTACAAGAGTACACTTTGAATAGCAAGAACGCTACCAAAGGTATCCATAAGTTAGTTTCTTCAAACCAGTTAATAATATCCATAATATTAAACTCCTTTATTCATATTTGCCCATTGTGGACAGAATTTAGATACGGAACAATAATCCTCGCACCTAACACTTTTACCTATTCTATGCTCAATATACCCACTTGGAGTTTTTTGACACATTTCATATGCTTGTTGTGTTTGTGTTACATCAAACAATTTCAAAGCAGTCTTCCTTCCGGGTTTCATAACTGCTATCTTTGTATCTCTGGCCCATCTTTCCTTTGTGGAACATGGGGGATGTATGCCGGTTTCCTCAGCAGTCTTATGTAGCATAACTCTACTATTAATGTATGTTTCTGCTTTCTTCTTGTCCCACTTAGGGATATTTAAAGTGACTACTGGTTGCTTTGGGTAATCTGCTTTGTTTCTTGCTTGAGTTTTACTCCAGTCCTTTATGATACAGACTATTTTTATTTCATTTATCTCAACACCTTCTTGCTCTGCTAACCACGCATAACAATTGGTTTGTTGTTCCCATTCCGGTTTTCCATTAACTTCATAAATTAAACTCCACGCACTTGTGGTTTTATAGTCATAAAGTATTCCATCTTTTTTATGTATCAAGTCTACTTGTCCACCTACCTTTACACCATCTACAACAGATACAAACCTTCTTTCATTTATGTATCCATCTGTATTTGCCTTCTCTAAGATATTGTGTACTGCCGACCCGAACAACATAAAAATTCTATCCGTAACATCTTGCTCTATTTGATTCTCATACTCTTTAGTTAACAAGCGTATTTGAGGGGGACCGATTAACTGCGTAACAGATATATCGGTGTCCCCTTTGTCATACCATTCATCACTCTTAACGCTATCAACCAAAGGTTGAGGTAAATTAAAGTGATTGGTTATTTTCATCCTCTTCTAGTCCAAACTCCTATGTTACAAGCGTAGTCAATAAGTGCCTCAATCATAGACTTTGTTGTATCGTATTGGTCACAAAAGTTTACTGGGTTAAAGTTGTTCTCTTTCTTTTGTATCCTTTCAATGATTATGTTACACATATTCTGTTGTTTAGCACTTGCCTTTCCATATATTGTATCATTAAGTGTCACCTCTGTAGCACCTAGTTCATTCATTGTGCTTTCAATCGGGTCTGGTAAATCATATTCTTTAGTTGCGTTTACTGGTGGCGAATCTGTATAGTCAATATTCTTGTGCTTTGATACATTCTGTGCTACCTTATCTGAAACATCTACTGGTGGTAAATCTTCCAACTTAACCTCTTTGAGTTCTGGTTGCTCTTGTTCGGCATATGCTTGTGACATACCACCTGCTTTCTTTGGAGTAGATTTTACTCCACCTAGTTTTGCTCTGAGTTTCCTGATTGTTTGAGCAGACATTCTACCATTGTTAAGTTCCACCCATTCTTGTGGTAATGAATATAGATATCTACCTATACCATATAGAACTGCTACTCTTTTCAAGGCATCAGATATACCACCTTTGAATGCCTCTATGTTTGTGAATTGAGCACCATCTTGCCTCATTATCCATTCTCCACCAACCCTAATTGTTAGTGTTGCTATGACTCCATCATCACAAACCTTAACTTCATTTTGCCACTCTGTTGGTCCAAGTACAGAATCTAACCTATCCATAATCGCTCTAGATGTAACATATGCTAATGCTAGTCCTTTGCTTTTATCTCCAGTTGTAGACCCTACTCTAAACTCAATGTCCTCTGGAGAAAAGGGTGCTTTCAATTTGTCAAAAATATCCATTACTCTCCACCTCTTAGTTTGTTTAAATCCACATTTGGTGCTAGTGGGAAATCTCCCTTATTTCTTGCCCAAATTAATATTGTTCTTAGTAGCGTACCTAAAGGCATACCAATCTTGTCTGCCCATCCATTTAAGTCTTCTACTAAATCTTTTGGTAGTATCACTTGTAATTTGACACCATCCATTCCTTTTTTAGTCATATCGACCTCCTATAAATTTTGATTGTGGTTGCTCCACAAGAATAATTATACACTAGATTAAGATAAAGTATGTATAAAAGTGGTATTATCGTCATCGTGGGTTTCATAAGGGTATTGTGGAACATCTGCTATATAAGTTCCATCACCTCTGATAGCATAGAAAGTATCAGGTACTATTATTTCAAAGTAAAACCTTTCTGGATAATCAATAATAACCATATGTTTTCCAACATCCATATACAGTTGATTTGCTACCACTATCGTCATTAATACTGCCCACCAATCTTCTGTATCGTAGTCTTCAAATTCAGGTAAGTCAGTACCATAAGGAATAAACTGTCCAAATGGTGTAAGTAGTACCTTACTAGGTTTTTCTTTAGTACCATACATAGTACTAGTACTATACTATATTTAATTAAAAATAAGTACAGTACTATAGTACTAAGTACTAGTTCGCTCTAAGTACTTGATACTTAACTCTATCGTCTTCATAAAAAAAGCGTAACCAGTAAGCACCTAGTGATTTGGGTGGTTTTCCAGTATGTGTATGCCAATTATCGCCATCTGCGTAATCTTCCTTGTAGGTAGGCAATTGTATGTGTGTACAAACTTCTAAACGGGGGGTATGAGAAGGAGCCGGTCCGATTCTCTCTCTTACAATTTCCATAGTCCACGCTTCGTGGATATGTCCTTGTATTATGATATCGGCATCAGCCATGTAGATTTGTTTTCTACTTGCTTGAATGGTTCCTTTCGTAACTGGTCCACCACCACCATATCCATGTGTATAACCTAATGTATATTTATACCTTCCGCCTTTATCACTTTCTTTAAACTTTAACAGAACATAACCTCTGTATGTTCCAGTAACTATATTGGTTTCTTCTCCACCTTTATAGTTAAGCATAGTAACCAACCTATCTGTCAAATCAACCTCTTGATTCTTTAATACAGAAACCTCATGATTACCTCTGCTTATAAATTTAATATTCTCTGAGTAAGGCAACAACCAATCTGATGCTTGGTTAGTTAAAGCATCCATATAGTTATCCACATTCAACTCTGGTCTTATGTCTCCCTTCCTTCTTCTTGGGTCGTATTTACCACCCATAACATCGAAGAAATCTCCAAATATTAGTATATCAGCGTTTAATTCCTTTGCCTGCTCAAAGTGTTTTTTCAATAATTTTCTATCGCACTCTATAGCATCCCAATGTTGGTCTGATGAACATAGAACCCAGTGCTCCCATTTCTTATTTCTTTTTAATGGAACATCTATTTGGGCAATTGTCTTGTTACACAATTTAACTTCAGACACGCTTGATTCTCACTTTTGGTTGATTTGGATTTGACCATCGAGCATTATCTTCATATGCTTTGATGTATTCTTTCATCTCATGTCTAATTATAGCACTAGTTTCCTTATATCGTTTCCTTAATACTGCTACCATCGCTTTTTTCTGTTTGTCAGATAAATTTGAAGTCATTATCCTTTTATACCTTGCTTTCATTTCACCCTCTAATGCTGCTTGTCTTGCGTAAAAGGATGTAACCTTTCTACTTTCAGATATCCAGAAACCACTTAACAAACCCCACTTCTTTGTTTCTTCTCCCTTGTTGAAACCTAGATAGTCCTTAACACCCCAAAGGAAAGAAGATGGATGTTTTACCCATTCTCCTGAATCGAAAGGCGTTAACTCTGTTACCGCATGTAACGCCATAGCCTGTGCTTGTTCACTCCAAGGAGCATCTGTTTTAAATATTCTTCCAGAACCCCAGTTGTTAGTGTTGTTTAATATACTTCCTAAAACCCTAAATATAGGATTCATTTTTCTTTTAATAGTATCAATCTCTGGCGTCATGGTGTTGTCACTAGTGGGCATACCTAGATATTTTTCAATAGTCTTAAATGTTTTACTACCACTCATAGCAGCACCAATACTACCACCTGCCAACGTTCCTCCAAGTCTTGCGGCAATACTTCCAAGACCACCTATAGGAAGACCGTTTGCTAATAGGTATCCGACTACAGAACCTTTCAAGAAGGAAGGTCTAGACCAGTTCCATAAATCATTAAGGAATCTGTTTAAGTCGGTAAAGAAGTATCCACCTTCTGTATAGTTTCTACCTACAGCAACTGAATGCTGACGACCTGGTTCATTCTCCCATGTATACTTTCCTTCAGTGTTAACCATATTTAATATTTGAGATGCCAAAATTTGCATTGTCAAGTATTTAGCAACACCCTCTCTGAAGTTGCTTGTTAATCTCCTGTTAATAGAGTTTCCACCCTGTAGATTGTTTCCCAATCCAAGCATTCCTGTCGCTATTCTTATATTACTTCCTGTCCAATTGTGAGCAAAAAATCCTATCCTTCCTGCTGCGTCATAAACCCTAGGCATATCTAGTTTATGTAGTTTACCAGAGAAGTTTGTCGTATACCTGGCTGCTATATCTCCTGCCATCTGACTTATTTCTTTTTCATTCCAACCTATTTGGTTTTTTGTATTACGTTTTCTAAGTTCTTTTAGTTCATGATTATAGATTCTGTAGAATGTTTGTTTCTCTAATACTGGACCTAATGTCTTAAACAAAAAGTCCTGACCAAAATCCAACCATCGTCTTCCACCATTGGTAAACAGATTAAACCCTGCTGTTTCATTTATATCATCCATCCATCTTCTTCCGGTTGTTGGATTTATTTCAGTTAAATTAAATTTAGGCAAATGTAAATCTGGATGTTCCCCTAACGGAAAACCACTTTGTATCATGAATTGAAACTCTGGTTTAGATAAATCTATTGGCTGGGCAAAGGCTGGTGACTTTCCTCTAAGTTTTCCTACCCCTTTTACAAAACCATCTTTAAGTTCTGCCCATCCTTCAAAATGTTTAGCACTCATATTATCTATTTGTTGTTTTGTGAATTCAGTTAACAAACCATTTTCTCTATATTTATCCTCCACCATTTTCTTAAATTCTTCCATCTTGGGTTCTGTTTTTCTTTGTGGAGTTCCTGGCATATTAAGAACAGTAGCAGCATTAACTGCCAAGTTCCAACCATGGAACATCGGATTCCACATTATTAATCTTTTAATACGATAGTTGTTTTCTGCTAACCAAGAATACAACTTACCTTTCTCCCATTCATATTTATGATGTAGTCTTCTGTAGAGACCTTCTGATGGATTTACTATTGCCATTCTCCTTTGCCAATTCTGTGCCTCTTTATTAATTGGAATAGAGTCAAGTCCTAGTTCTTCAACTAATTTATATTTTCCAGTCTTCTTTAGATTTAACATTAGTTGATTTATAAAATTCATTTGGTATTGTTCTACAGTTTCAAATCCTTCTTCTCTTAATAGTTGCCATAAGTTTTTTCTTTTCTCTCCCTTCTTAGGTTTTGGTTGTCGCTTAGTTAACCATCGGTCTGGGACTAATGGATTATCTCCGACCTTATAGAAAGTAGTTCCATCTTTTTTCCGTACTTGTTTATGTAGGTTTTTTAACCATTTTCGAGCAAATGCGTTTGTTTTTTCATGCTGCTCAAGGAATCTAAGAACTTTAAACATTAGTCTATTTCCACCATAAGTAGCCTCTGTTAGCAATGATGATGCGGCAACTTGAGGTGCTGCTAGTCTTCTTCCTACTTGTTTGTCTCTTCCAATCTTACCTGTTTCTCTATATTGTGTATCACCACCATGAAGATGATGATAATAATCATCCGGATTATTGCTAGCAATCTGGGGTATTAAATCCTTTCTCTTTTCCCAAACTTTTGGATTGTTCAATTCAGCATCTAACATTGTTCTTCTAAATATTTTTGCTGACCAAGCATCAAAGTTAGGGTCATTGGGGTCTAACTCCATCTTGTCTACCAGTGCGAATGTTTTGTATTTGTCTGCTGTTTTTGCTAATCCCATAAAGTGTATATGAGTGTTTGCTATAGGGTCTGATATAACAGTTATATCTTTTAATGCGTTTCCAGACTTTTCATTCCATGTTCTTAATTGGTCCTCTCTTACACCCATACTTGCTTTGATGTTTCTAGCAGTAAAGAATTTATCTCTAAACAAACCTGTTGGAAGTTTCGTAGTCATTATGGATTCAAACCCCTCATCAACTTCTAATAGTGATGGGTCTTCTTCCCATTTCCGTAGTTTTTTTATATGCTTAAGTGCTAATGTAGCCATTTTCCCTCTACGCTTTCTTAATCTTTTGTGCCATGTTTTTATTGGCTCATCCTCTTTTAGTTTTATTCCATTCCAAAACTCACCTTTCTTTTTTCTTGCCATATCTTTTTGCCAATAATGACTCTCTCTTAAAAGTGTGTCAGCGTCTCCCACTTGTCTAGGTACACTTCCATCCCCTTTCCACATTTCTGTATTGACAGTATGGTATCTTACAGGTTTCCAATCGTTAACATTGTTGCCATTTTCATCTAGTTTGTTTTCAAGTATCCTATCTATTCTCTTTACCCATCTATTCAACAATGGTATCTCATAATGTGATATAGATAAACTACGAGCAGTGGCAAGTTGGTCTTTAAACTCTGGACTATTTGGGTCAACTCCCTCTTGTGGTATAAACATATTTGTTATATGAAAGTCATTTAATTCATACCATAACTTACCTTCTGTTTGAGCGGTATTAAATAAATTTGCTGCGTGTCTTTCTGTTATTAAACCACTAGTAACAAGATGTCTTATTTGTGCTTCTGCTTGTTCTTTAAAGAGGTCAGAGAAGTCTACAAATTTCCTAGCCTCTTGTGTTGCTAGTTCTTGAAACTTTTCCAAAGAATAATTCCTGCCTGGAACTAGTTCTCCTTCTTTTGTTTTTAGTTCATATAATCCACCTGGACCGTAATACTTTTGATATTTTTGTTTTATATAATCTAATTCAAAAGTCTTTAATTCCTCTGGTACATTCTCTGACATCTTAACTTTTTTACCATCTGCGTTTATATATTCTCCAGTTACTACAGCCTTCTCAAAATCTCTCATCATACCTTCTGTCATTTCTTGACCAATCTTTCTGTGAATAAACCTAGGAGTTTCTTTGTGATAACTCTCTGCCCATGTTTGCCACAAAGGCATAAATAATTGTTGAACATTACTTGCCTTCTGTATCAAAGTACCTTTCATCTCTCTGACACTATCCGCTCCTACATCAAAGACCAACTTCATGCTTTCTTTCATATATTTTTTTGTTCTATTAAAGAAAGCCCTTACTGAATCACATACATAACAAGAATAAGTATCTCCCCTCTTGTAATGTATGATAGGAACATATTTTTTACCAACCTTTGCTATATCTAAATTAGCATAATCGGCACCACCACCAACAGACTCTTTAATCATTCCTTTCATTTCGGCTAGGGCATCCATGTATACTCCCCCTTTCCCTTCTACCTTAGCCTTTCCTGCTTTTTGTACTAGTTTATTAAACATTTCATATGAATCAACATCCAAAGTATTATCTATATTTTTATCTTTCTCTGCCCATGTTTTCTTTAATTGATTCTCAACTACAAAGTCATGAGACTGGAGCATTCTTTGACCCATCTTTGCCTGGGATGGAGACACTGTTACCCTGTAGTCAGGAGATGTGCTCATGATAGATGAATCTTTGTCTCTCATATATACATCTAATGTATGATGTCTGTTTCCTGATGATGTATTAAGGTGGTTGGATTCAATTGTTATCTTAGGGAATTTTTCTTTCATATAAGGACCTACCCAATTAGGTATATCTTTTGGAGTCTTTTGTTCCATGAATTTTTTAACCCATGATAATGTCTCTTTTAAAGCGGGAGCAACTTGTTCAGGAAATTGTGTTTGTAATTTTCCTGCCTCTCCTGTTGTTGTAATAAGATAACTTTCAATAATACTTTGAGGTAAATCCATAGGGTCTTGTTTCATTCTGTAAATGTCATCCATTACAAAATCTTTTTTCTTCTTTATAAAAGAACTAAACTCTTGTAATGCTTTTAATCTATTTATTCCTGACTGACCTATTTGTGATTTAATTCTTGTTGAGTTTAAGTTAATTGTTTTCCAAAATTGCTTTAATAAATCTTTAGGATTCTCACCCATCTTTAAAGCAGCCTCTGTTATATCTCCCGGAAGTTCCGTTTTCTTTTCATACAACATATACTCATCTAAAAACTTTGCTTTTTTGTTATGGTTCTTTGCTAAGTTTACAAGGTTTCTCAATACATAACTATCTACAGCGTCACCAATATCCTCTGGAGTTGCTTTCTCTCGAAGAACTCTGTTAAGTCTTGTTGCCTCAACTCCTTCTCCCAAGAAATATTTTGGATTGTATGTCTTATATAAACTAAACAAATCCTTATTGTCTCCAAAAGTCATATCTATTCTTTCCGCAAATTGTTTTTTAGATATCTCTCCTTTGTCGTATTGCTTTTTAAATTCTGCTATTCCACCTGTGTCGTAAATGAAAGCGTCAAACAATTCTTTTGGTAGGGTTTTTCCTCCTGCCATTTTTATCTTTATTCCATCTGCTTCCATTCTTGACAGCACATTAGAGAATATCTCTTGAGATGTTCTTCCTGGATTTACATCCCAGAAATCTATTATTGAGTTTGTAAAGTCTCCAGGGGTTATATCTTTCTTCTTTTTCTTTCCGATATGAATATTAAATTCTATATGTTCAGTATCAGCAAACTTCTGAGAATCTTTAACATGTATTTTTGCTCTATGTAGGTCCATCTTATCTACTTGTCCAATATGCCTGACTGTAAGATTCCTTCCATCAGAGGCTACGACTTTACCCATGTTTATTTGATTTCTATTTTTTAATGTCTTCGTTTCAAATGTATTCATAAGGAGATTTCTCCAATCATATTGAGCAAAATCGCTAATATGTTGTTCGTCTAATTGTTTACCTTTGACTGATGCTCTTTTCTTTATTTCAGGTCCTTCTTGTTTCTTTTTTCTCTTGTCTGTCCTCTCTAATTTTTTAAACCTATGTATTGCTATTGGTTTTCCAGCCTCTATATCTGCTTTCCATACGGTTTCAAATTTCTTTTTAAGGTAATCCTTGCTCCATCCTTCTTCTTTTGACCATAGGTCTAAAGGTATTGATTTCCCTTCTTTACCAACCTCTGTCTTTCCATATTTGTTTTCCCATACATCCTTTATCTCAATAATATCTGTTATTTGATAAGTTGCCTTTTTGGTATCTTCTTTAAATGTTATAAAATCTCCAACCTCTCCAGCAAGTCTTCTTGTTGTTGATGTTTTTTTTCCTAAGTTTATTAGGTCTATTGCTGTCATATCTTCGCCAAATGTATTATCTTTTGTTGGCATTTTTTTACCTATTGACATCTTCAAAGGAATTTGTTTGGGGTCTAGGACACCAGTTTTATGTGGATTCATCATTAATTTGTTAAAGAATTCTGATATTCTTTTTTGATGTACAGCACTCTTTTTGAATGTTGTTTCTTTGAGTTTTTCAAAAACTGCCTTCATGTAATTTTGATAATATTTATTCATCTCTGGTGGCATTCTTCCGTTTCCAGCACCATTGATAACTATTTTTTGACCTAGTGCTAACTTTCTTCTTAATTTTGGATTCTCCATGATTGTGTCGTGAATCATTTCGGCAGTCTCTTCCACACTAAGGAATCGTTCATCCTGTCCTTGTTCTCTTTTCTTTTTATTTTTCCTACCTGGTTCAAAAATATCTATAATTGGTTTCTTGTGGTCTGCGGCTAGTTTTCTTGTTAGTTTCATGCCTCCACTCCAGTAACCGGCTTTCGTTGTTGCTGCGAGGTCGCCTTGTCCTTTCTTATGAGGGACATATTGATTGATAGTAATATCGCTTTCTATTATATTTGCTTGCGTTCTATTGAAGTAATCCCTCCAAGTAAACTTTCCCTTCTCCCAATCCTTTTTGTTTTTGCCTTCCTCTCCTTCCTTTATCTTCATGCCCTTTTTCTTGAAATCCATTATCGTGGGGTGCTTTTCTATATCTATCCCTTTGCGTCTAGCACCAAATTTAAATGGCACTGTTCCACCAAGTTCTGAATATTTTTTACCTGCGTTTAAAGCAGATAATAATATATTTGTATCTCCGCCTTCTTGTATTCCACTAATAACCCTTATTGAATCAAATAGATTAGGATTCTCATAACCTTCTTTTGCTTCTTCTTTTAATATTTCTTTTACTTCTTTTATGTAATTTTTATGAGCCTTTACGGTTTCTTCGATTCTTGAAGCCTCCATATAATCTACTAATACTTTTCTTTCACCCCTCTTACCTTCAACAAACCGTTCATGAATCCCGATTTGGAAATGTCTACCTTCTGTTCCTGGACTTGTTTCCCATCTCTTTAGTGCCTTATTCCAAAAACCAAAATTAAATGGAGGCACATATCCTCTTTTCTCACCGCCTGCTCCTGCTACTTTGGTTGAAATTCTACCGAAAGCGGTCAGTATCATATCGTAGATACTTTCTTTCCATTCTTTTTGCTTTGTTCCTTTTTTGATTATTATTTTTTTCTTGACTCCGTCTTTATATACACCTTCCATAACCCATTCGAAATCTTTTCCTTGCTTATGTGCGTCTTTTATTTGTTTGTTGATTGCGGAGACAGCATCCTTTACAGATGTATTGTTTTTAAATTGTTGTTTTCCAACTCCCCAAGTTGGATTTAACAAACTTTTTAAGTTTATCCATTTATCCCCTACTTTAAAAGGAAAGTTATATGATTTTCTAATATCAAATCTTGGATTTGGAGACCACTTGCCACCCTCTGCTCTTGCCATTGCTACTACTTGTTTGCCGTCTATTAAGCCTTCGCTAACAAACGCATTCAATATGTCTGAAATTTTTATAGTTTTTGACAATGCGTCTTCTCTTGTTGTCTCTAATTGTTCGTGATGTACATGTGACTTAGAAAACCATTGATTCATTGTTCTATTTATCTCTGTTAATACATCCCTACCTTTACCAAAAGTAAATGCTCCTTCTAACTTTGTACCTTCTTCAAAGTATTCGCCTACCTTTTTCCCAATTATGTCTGTTATTTTTTTCATGCCACCAACATAAGCCACTTCTTCCGGAGTTCTATCCTTTTCTTTTTTCTTTAGTATTTTTGTGGCTTTTGGGTCTGGAGTTTTTCCTTTTTCCTCTCCAAACATTACAGACCTCATCTTTCCTTGAGAAACGTAATCCAAACCTGATACTTCAATAACTTTCTCCATAAAAGCATCTGGGTCTTTTGACATTTTCTCAAGTTCTTTAAAGGATATCTCTCTCTCAAAGAGTCCCATCTTGTCATAAACTTCTACCTTTTGAATATCATCTACAGGTCTTATATCT
>VTLG01013080.1_pt1 | contig 26249 bp, 37 predicted proteins | sample 4694571 | NCBI WGS metagenome assembly VTLG01 (sample SAMN12604809, study PRJNA352737) | marine metagenome | biome: ENVO:00000447; feature: ENVO:00000209|ENVO:00000569|ENVO:01000036; material: ENVO:00002151; isolation source: viral sequences binned using virsorter ...
GGTGTATCCGTGAACTTTTAAGTAGGCTTGGCCAGATGCTTGCCGCGTCAAAGGTATCACTTCGTGTCGTCATATCATGTTGGGCAATTCACCCAACAAAAAACATCTTCATGGCTAATCAATCGGCACATCAGTTAGGCCATATAAAAGCGAGAAGTGTGGGAGTCGAACCCACGATTAACCGCGCTACAGGTTTTGATACCTGCTCCACCGCCTTATTGCCGGTCTTGCGACCTTACATTGCCATAGGTTCACGGTGGCACCTCTCGATATAAAATTTGGTGTGCGGTAGCCACTCCGCATAAATCCTAAATTGTCCTACCAATCCTGTCACCCGAAGGTGCGACGAAGGCTTATACTGGACACCAATAACGGCTTACGCCGTCTGAGGTTTCCGTCGAGCGAAAGCCGAAGCCATCACTTTCCAGATTCCTCGTTTGGTCTGAGGCAACACTTCCGTGCCAACCATTCGACCGTCGTAGAAGGCTTTAACACCCTCGTCACCGTCCAATTCTACAGTGTACAACATTTCAGACCTACGGCCTTTGATGTTATCCCTGCGGATAGTCTCGTTAGAGACAGGATGGTCAACGATGCTACGCACATCTACGATTTTGCCAGAGTAAGACTCTGACGTAGTGGTGTAGTCCGTTAGGACTTGACCACTTTTTAGTTCATCCTTGAACTGCTTTAAGTAATGAAACTTAACTTTTTGACCAGTCTTATACATAATCTTTTTCTCCTTTCCAATAAATTTTACCAAAACTAAACTTAAACACAAGACCCCTAATCCTCAGATTCCTCAGATTCAACCGCTAATTTCTCAGCGGCTTCTCTATCTGCGGCCTCTTTCTTGGCACGCTCTGCGGCTTTGGCTTCCTTGAAGCTCTCGATTGTCTCGGCTAGTGACTTGACTAACCACTCAGCTTTCTCAACCGGCATCTCAATCTCATACCGATTATCGACACCGCCTAGACCTTCCTCAGAAAAGTCTATTTCGATTATGTTCGACCAAGAACGGCTATAGGTGGTAGCACTGCACTCGTTGGTGAACTTCAAAACGGTTTTGGTTGACTTGGAAATTTCCATTGCTCTCTCCTAAAAACTAAAAACTAACTACTAAGATTCTACTATATATATCGGCTTTTGCAAGCCCCTAACTTAAATTATTTTTCAACTTTTTCTATATGGGGGCGGGTTTCACCTGCTGAATACTGGGACTCTGCCCCACCGCTCTAGGAATTCATTGGTCTGGTTTTCACTCGCTTTCTGTTTGAGCTGCTTACAACGCCTGAGACGGGCGAAGGCGTTGTAAGCACCTCGTTTTACCTAAAGGAAGCTCCTACCGATGTCTAACAGGGGCTAGGATTGTTAAAGTACCATCGGTAGGAGCGGAGGAAGACTATTCCCAATTAGCTTCAGCCTCTTGTAAAAAGAAGCCGCCGCCAAACTCCACTTGACTATCAAACACTTTTGTTTGTGTTTTGTTAGCCGCTGCACAGCCGCCGCAAAATACGACTATGCACCCTAGTGTAAATGCTATGATGCAAAGCATCGAAGCCCGCAACTGTTCGTGTGTTTTAACCTTCATTATGCAACCTCCAAATATTCTGAGTAGACTTTAACTAACATACCATCATGGACACCATGGTTTTTAGATTGGTCAGAGGGATTAATAACCTTACAAATATATACATTTTCAAAATGATATTCGTCAAACTTATGAAGGTCTTGAATTCGCAGACCTTGCCCCTTTTCCAATAATGCAAACTTCTTAGTTCCATGTCCGTCATAATAACGTGTCTCTGTAATTCTTGCATCAACCATTATTCAAACTCCACTACTTGATATTCATTACCATTATTTAACGTGATAACTCCACCAAAGAATTGCCACATCATATCAGTTGCCATTGCATGTTTGTGCAGTACAAGCAAGTCAGCCATATCTTCTTTTAGCTGTTCGTCTGTACAATCTTTACTGATAACTTTCATAACCATGATAAAACCTTTCCTCCTTAATAAAATAAACCGCCTACGCCATACAGCCGTGAGAGATGTTAAATACGACGTAGACGGTTCTCATGTCCACTCTACACCGAGCGGACAGGAAACGAATCCTTTGTATACTCTTCTCTGGCTTTAGCCTCAACCTTACGCTGTTGGGCAATCAACTGCCACATCTCATAGTCATCGCCGGTTATTGGTTCGCCCGTAAACAAATCCAATGCCTGCTCATACCTGCCTCTTAGTAGCTCTACACGTTCGCTGAAACCCTTATTTCTTGGTCTAGCCATTGCCTTCTCCTTAAAAACGATAACTGAATCTTATTGATTGTACTTTATATATCGACACTTGCAAGAAATTACTTAAAAGAATTCCCTGATTGCACGGCTATTTTTTGCTGACCGTGTGCGTTGTCGGCGTGGCCGGTTGTCATGCACCTGATGGGTATTTGCCTGATGGCCGACTGAGGGCTTCCCGACCTTGATCTTCATCGTTATGATTTTCTTAGTTCTACTCACTGTCTTCTCCTTGAGCCGCTTACATTGCCTGAGACGGGCGAAGGCAATGTAAGCCGCTCGTATTACCCCACCCTTCCGCATACCGTCAGAGACGGTACTTGGAATTGTAGTGCTGCTTGATTTGCTCGTACTTCTCTGGCGACTTCACCAACCTATCAATCTGCTGCTTTAGCTTGCTGTCAGTCTTGTAGGATGGCAGGTCAACAGTCTGGCAAACTTCAATCAACCGCTGCATGATGTGAACCATCTTCTGATCAAACCCGTCCAAGTTAAGTAGTCCCCAATGGTTATTGGCTTGGCTGTTCTCATTGTTAAGTAGGTCAGTGCTGACGTGGAACTTATGGACGGCCATCTTATCCTTGTTTTTGGCCTTTGCGTACAAGTACCAATCCCTCTGGTTTTTCATCGGCTTGTCGTCTTTGTTTCGATTGATCCATTCTGAATATCGCAAGGCACACCCGTTACCATTCAGCATCGCCCCAACGTTCAAGGCCGCACCAATCATGATGTTATCAAGCACATGCATTCCATACCGTCTTTTGTCGCTTGAGTCGAGTGACAAGTCTATTGCTTTCTGCCAATCCTCAAACGCACCCTTGTCTTCAGGAAACCCTCCGCTCAACAGTTCCCTGTATTGATCACGGTAACTTATGTTGGTCGATTGGTAATCCCAAATCTCGGCGTGTGTAGTTACGCATAACGTTGAATTGTCGGCCATCATCTTCATTAAGATTCGTGCCATCCATTGCAACAATATTGGTTGGCAATTCCCTTTTAAGTCCAACCATACATAGTTTAACTTGCCTTCAAGGTCAGACCAAAACTCATTGCTCATACGAAGGTCTTCAACATGCCCTTTATAAAATCTCGGCTCATTAACTAACTCGGGAATGGTGTCCTTACTAAGGTTCATTCGCTCGGCTGTTTCTTCGAGTCGTGTTTTCCAGTTCTCTTTAATATCGTCATAGATGCCAGCAATGCTCTCAACAAATAAGAATTGGGTATCCTTATCGAACTTACCCATCTGCATCCCCTGCACTACGTCAGCCATTTCAGTAGACGGCAATAACAAGGCGTACTTGTAAGCCTTTAGGTAGTCCGCCGTATTGCGAAGTTGCTTAAATGCCCACTGCCTAGACTTGAATTTATTGTCCGTTATAAATGTGTCTGGCTCTCTGTCCTTAACAGTGCTTTCAAACAATGGCATTTCATTTCTAGATGCCTGCTCATCAATGATTTTTCGCATCGCAGGTTTAGAAGAATATTCTTCCATTTGCTCTAACCATTTTGCGTCCAGCTTGCTCTGCTCTATTCGCTGTTCGCTCTCTGTTCTTCTGCGTACTACGCCAGTCCTATCGTTGAACGTAAAACGAACACGGAGCTTCTCTGTCTGCTTCCATGCTTTTTCAACCAAGTTAAAATCTGCCACGTTGTCGTTCTTCAGTTTAAGAAAAAATTCATCCAAGAAGATATTAACATTTGAACGGGTCGCTCTGTACGATTCAGTGATAGATGTTCTGTCTTCAGACATGGTAGTATTCCTTGTTGTGCAAAATTAATCTTCAAAATGTGTAATCAAATATTGGAGATTGGCATAAGCTAACCAACCGCCGAACAACATGAGCCAAAAAGTTAGGGCTGCTTGTAGTAGTGTCATCGTTTTCTCCTGAGCCTTATTTTAACATCGTCAAGATAGAACGCAAGACTCCAGCGTAAAAAATTGATGAGGTTTTAGCCGTTAAAGCCGTAGAACCCATCCTCACCATAGAGGTTGACGGGATCTTCGTAGTCATCCCAATCGTGACCCTGATCACAAGCGTTGTGATACGCCTGCTCGTCGCGTGACACCTCACGCTGCTCAGCAATTTCGTTGATGCGGTTACAGTCTCTTAGTTCGGCGTTAAATTCTGCGTTTCCCATGCTCGTTTCCTCGTTAAGCGGCTTAGTTGTCGTAAAACGGCGAACGACAACTAAGCCGCTCGTCTTACCCAAAATAAACCCCTGCCGCCAAGGAAACTGAAGGACGGCGACAGGGGCATCACGAGCTTGGCACTACTCGTTCTTCAATGAGTCGCACCACTTGCTAAATATTTCACGAGCCTCCTTTTTCTCTAGGTCAAAATCGGCTTGTAGCATGGTCGGCGCCCACATCATATTCATGGTTCCGCCAGCTTGTAACTCAGCTAGGTATTCAAAATATTCTTTCATCTCAATTCTCCTTTTTCAATTTTCTAATTTGGCTTGAAGTTAAACCCTTAAACTTTGACTTTGGCGGGGTTTGTTTATTTTTTTGTCTTGGTGGACGGGAAACAACTGCCTGCATCCCCAATACCCTAGCTGGTATCTTAAGTTTGGCCATTTCAATTCTCCTTTTCTAACCACTCCCAACCTTGCGGCGGAGCTAATTCCCATAAATCATATTTTTCAGCAACTACACCAGCAACGTCGTGCAACTCTGCTTCGTGTTGACTTCCCCATTCTGGACATGGGCAATTTGTCATAAACCCAAAGGCTACACCGAATTCGTCACTCGGCTCTGTCTGGTAAAATTCCCAACCCTTCATCCAATACCACTTATAAACTTCGTGGTCGTTTCCTCGGTGGTCTTTTACTTTTCTAGTTAACGGCCTACTCATTGAATTCTCCTATAATTCTAATTAACTCACTGACATACCAACCAACCACAAAAACAAACATTGCTGTCAGGAATAGCGTGCCAATTATCCCGTACTCTTTCCGCATCTCGATATATCTGTCAATCATTACATACCTCTCAATCCAACAGCGTCATGAAGTGCATCGAACATATCGCAACCGGCGTTCCATGCTTCCACACTGCAAACCGACCTGACTTCTGTAATGTCGGCCACTCTGATAAGAACATCAACACAACTTCCGAGATGCTCTGAATCGTTTAGGTGAGTGTAGAACGTGTAACCAACCAACCCAGATGGTGATACTCGTATGTCACTAACCTCAATCGTTCGGTTTCTCATAACCTTATTAGATGGATATAAAACCGATACGGGTTTAGCGTGAGTATCTACCGAGTGGCTGATGATGATTGTTTTTTGACCTTCGATGGCCGCTTTGAAATTTTCTAGGTTCATTGTTTTCTCCTTTTGAACTATTAATATTATCGTATAGGGTTGTGACACGTTAGGTCACTGGCTGACGCTTTCTTTGAATTTCTTTCCACTTTTTCATCACATATTCGTAGCTACCTTGAGCCTCTACGGTTCCCATAGCTGAGCCGGTTGAACCTACCCAGCTAGTGATTGCGTACTTCCCTAGTCGATTGCATCGCACTAGGTGACGCGTACCGGTTGGAGTTTCTTTTGTCATTCTGATTTCGTATGCGACGTATGCCATAATCTTAAATTTTTCCTTAAAAAAGTCGAGGAATTTTGGAGCGGCCACAGTAGTCGTGGAGCTTGTCCTCCGTTGTTCCCCTTGAGCCGTGTGCATCGCCTGAGACGGGCGAAGGCGATACACACGCCTCGTCTTACCCTACCCATGTCAATAGGCTTTTACTGATTTTTAGACATTTTCCACAATTTTCTTTTGAGTGACTTTAACCATAGAGGCGACCAGTTTGTCTTTCCGGCTGCTACTCTTATGTCCAAACCCGTCCATTGCTTGCCGGGATTGAACTGTAAATAGTACCCTTCCCGATTGAACTGCTCAATTATTTCGGGGACATTCATATATTCCAGCATACGATTAATTCGTCTGGCAACTTTTCGTGTTCGCACTATTTGTTTATCTTCATAGTTTGCCGCAAACCGTTCGAGTTCTAACAGCGATGTTAGCCGTGTACCCCTGCCGTCATCGGTCATTGCGTACCGTAAACCCTTATTTGCATACAGTCCTAACTCGCGACTATTTACGACCTGCCTAAACGGTACTGGCTCACCCAATAACTCATCTTTTCTAACAACGTTATTTTGTTTTTTGACAGTATTGGTAAAAATAATATTTGATTTCTTTGGCATTCTGCTCAACATTCTTTATAAATTTTAGGGTTTTTTCTTTCAACCAATCGAGCTTCCAGCTCTCGCATATACTTCCAATTCTCTTGGACAGCTTCCCAAGCCGGTTGACTGTCTTGGTCGATTAGCGTGCGGTTGGTCTTGTAAAGCTCATCGAGCTTAGCGACGATATTGGCACAGATTCTCTCGTTGTCTTCTTTGCGTACTAGGTAGTGAGTTGACATTCTGAAATTTTTCCTCAAAAAAACGTGTCTTTTTTCCTGCTCTCGGTTCCCCTCCGAGCCGCTTGCTTCACCTGAGACGGTGAAGGCGAAGCAAGCGCCTAGTATTACCTGACCTATGTCAATAGGTCTTTAGCTTTTTTTCTGAAATTTAGAAGGTTTTATTTTGCGGTGCGTCTGCTTCAATGTGCCTAACGCTAGGCATCCGATGAATATATCCGCGTGCCGTTTCTTGCTGGCGTTGTGCCTAGCTATCGCTATCTGTTTATTGTTCATCATGATACTTTCTCAACTCCCCAAACTTCAAACCGTTTACCAGTCGGCGCGTGCCAATACGTTGTACCGTCTATTGTCACTAGCTCACTAGCATTGCGAATAAACTGTTTTTCACAAATACCATCAGCTATCCAAAACTTATAGAATACCATTATTCACTACCCCACTTTGCTATAACCTTAGCCTTGTAAGCACAGTATGCTTTACGGCTTTCCTCGAATTCTGGAACGCGCCACTTGTCGCCATCCTGAACAATCTCAACATCTCCATAGCCTTCGATGAAGCTATGTTTAGTGTAGTCATTGCTGAAATCAGCATAGGCGTCACTGTTAGGTCGTTCTACTATGTGACCCTGACCAACTTGTAATTCTGAAACTCTCATAGTTTCTCCTTCGGTAGTAAGACGGTGTTCTTCGCGCATCTCGTAGATGTCGGCGGCTGTGGTATCTTCTGCAAATTGGTTAGTAGTGAACTTATTCATTTGTTTTCTCCAAAACGTTAATTGTTATATAAGTATTATTGGCTATGGTCGTGACACGTTAGGTCACTGCCAACTGATTAATTATATTTTTTTACTAAATAATCTATGCTATTACTGTCAGCTACTTTAATAGCTGAACTCAAAACATCGCCTCTATTCAAAGGCTTGAAGGACTCAATGACAGCGTATCGTTTACCGTAGTTAGCAGAACACTTAACTAAGTATTTCTTGCTTACTCCGTCGAATCGTAATTCTCTTTGAACTGTGAACATTTTGTTTTCTCCAACAAAGGTTTTAGTAACGTCTTCCATGCTTTCTATTACAATATAAATCGGCACATATGTCAAGTACTCTTAAACATATTTTATTAAGAATAACTAAATTTATAGTAATTCTTTTTTGTGCATCCAATACAGAATATTAATAGCTAATATCGTACCCGTTACTATTCCCCAAAACATACTCGCATCAATCATTCTATTATCCTTATCTAAGTAATCTGTATATTTATATCATCGCATATGGGTGTGACACGTGCGGTCAATCATTATAAAGATTATCAAAAAAACCGGAAAAAAAATTGAATATAGTTGGGGGTAGTTTTATTATTGATATTAAGTATCAATAAGTATATCGAATATCGCCGGGTGGTGTAGACAATAAGTCGGCCAACTTCTTTCTTTGTCTTAGCTAAATCAGCCTCATAATCACTTCAGAGACTAATTTTATCAGATACGGACTGAACCACATGATGCAGACGATAGCGAATACGAAGAAAACGTCCGCCCAATCAGTTGTTGGAGGCCTATGCCTCTCTCCCCATCTATCTGAGGAGGTTATGCGGCGTTTAGAATCTTCTTTGGGAGGCTCATACGGGTTAACCAACTAAACCCCGCCTACTACCATTCTTTTTCATTGCTAATTCGGGATCAATGCCCTTCTTTAGGCGATTATAGAAAGCTGCGTATGATACTTCACACCTTGCGTCTTCTACCCACTGCCCAATATTCTTACTCTCACCAAAAGCTTCTATCTTAACATTGGATTTCATGTTATTGGCGTTCTCTTTTGGCGTCAATTCTCTCAAATTGTCTCTTGTGTTGTTTAAGCGGTCCCTATCTATATGGTCAACGAAGATATATGGGTCTGTAGTACCCATGACCATCCTATGCATAGCCTTTTGCCGCCCTTTTATCTTGGTTATAGCGTAACCATTTTCGTTCACATGCCAACTATGCTTATTTATATACTCAAAATCTTCAGGGCTTACCTTAGCAAACTTTCCTGCACCCGCAATTCCACCTAAATGTATTTCAAAATATGTTATTTCATTCATCATCTTCGTCCTTCCTGAAGTCTATCTGGCATTTTCCCCTACCTTGCCGCTTTTTTATGTTCATATTGTACCGCGCTCTCCTAACCTGCCTTACACTAACCCTGTCCTTTATATTTAAATCGTACCTGATTCTGGTAAGCTCGTCCGCTATCCTTTCATCATTGTACATATTGCAAGTTTTCTTTACAAAATCCTTCTCTGCGTCACTTAATCTCATCTGCAATCTTTAGTAAGTGTAAAACTCTTAGTTGCTGTGTATAATATTATACACACGATGTTTAGCCTAAGCACAAACAAAGAGGTAATACATGACTAACTTTTTCGATATACTGTCCAGACTACAAATTAAAGCGTCCGCTACGGTAGAAAAGTCTACCGACGAAGACTTGCAGAAGCCAGATCCACCAAAAGAGGAAGCTATAGCAATTCTAAAAGCAGAGAAGGACGAAACTAAAGATGAAAGTCCCCAAGGGAATGACACAGCAGGAAGTAACGGAGACGATAGAGAAGATCTGTAATCGTTATGCTCATAAGTTTCAATTTGCCTTCTATACACCTGATGATATAAGACAAGAAGCCTTCATAATAGCTATGGAGGCTCTTGATCGTTATGACAGCAGTAGGCCGCTAGAGAACTTTCTGGCGGTTCATGTCAAAAATAGACTGAATAACTTCAAACGAGACAAATATTACAGGCAAAAGAAGGACCAAAACGACCCATTAAACAACGCTAAGAAGTTTTTGATGGAACCTTTGGACATTTCTAACATACAAGACGAAAATGAGTCCCGTATGAGAGAAGAAATTGACCTGATCGAGAAAATATCCGAAGAAGAGATGTTTAATTTGATCAATGAGAACCTAGATATCGACCTTCGGGCCGACTATTTGCGAATTATGGACGACGTTTACGTTCCAAAACCACGAAGAGAGGTGATTTTCTCTGAAATACGCATGATCTTGAAGGAGAATGGTTATGAAGAAGGGTAGATTTTCTAAGACAGAGCAGGTTTTTATTAGAGAAAACTACCAAGAGATGTCTGTATCACAAATTGCTACCCAATTAGACCGTGATCCTGACAGTGTAGACGCCTATATCGACAAAAAGCTAGGAAAAACTAAGACAGCTCAGAAAGAAATAGAAGCTAGCTACGAATTAAAGAACCGCCCGTACTGGAATGAGATCATCCAGCAGTTCAACGAAGACGAACTGGAGATAATTCAGTACCATTGGGGCAGAATCATCTCTCAATTCCGCGATGATGTACTTCCAACAGAAGAATTGCAGGTTCTTGATGCTATAAAGTTGGAAGTACTTATGAATCGCGCTCTCAAAACACAGCAGTTAAACATGACATCAATTCAAAGTTATGAACTGAAAGTCACAGTAGAAAAAGAGCAGAGTCCAGAACTACAAGATAAAGACTACATATTTAACCTTGAAAGACAGATAGCAGTCCTTAGATCCGCTCAGGAGACACTAGGACGCGACTACAAAGACTTACAGACCAAAAAGGCTGCAATGCTCAAGGACCTAAAAGCTACGAGAGAACAGCGTATAAAGCGATTAGAAGACTCTAAGCAAACATTCATTGGATGGGTCAGAAACCTTATGTCTAACCCTCAGACAAGAGCAGAGCTTGGAACAGAGATGGAAAAGATGAGATTGGCTGTTAATAAAGAGGAAGAGAGACTAACCGAGTATCATAAATACGAAGATAATCTAGTTGACCAGCCATTTTTAACACCGGACACTACGAAGGGTGGAGAATGAAGTTAGTAATATCTGCAATGCATAGAACTGGACACCATCCAGTTGCTATATGGTTATTACATCAAAAGCCAAACGTTTTAGATTTTTCTATTAAAACCATGTCTGAGTGGCTCTTCTATGTAGAAAACTATGACGAGCTATATATTCTGGCTAACAATCCCTGCAAAATACATGAGAGAGAAGATAAGAAGAACTTCTCTCGGATAATTAATAATGCAAACCCGGAATTACTCATTTCTACACATGAGCGTGAGCCTCTATCCGATACGTGGTACATTAATGACCGTACACACAGAACCTGCTGTAGTGAATACCGAAAGGTTGTTGTTATACGTGATTTCCGAAACTGGGTAGCTAGCTGTATACAAATGGGCATACGAGATGACAAACCACTAGATGAAGTTATCTCAGACAAGGACATAGCAAATTACTACAACCATCTCTCTGATTATGGCAGAGAAGCATATTATATTAAGTATAACGATTGGTGTGTAGATCCCGACTATAGAAAACAAATTACTATAGATCTTGGCTTACACTTTACCGACGCCGCCCTTAACCAACTATCTATATTCGGTAATGGAAGCTCATTCGATGGCATGAAGCATATTAAAACTGCCCACCTTATGAATACCAACGAGCGTTACAAACAAATGCTTGATAATAAAGACTACCAACAAATACTCAAGGACAATGATCATATACTCCAACTAAGTGAGAGCATATTCAAATGAAGGCTGTAATATATGGTGTAACAGGACAAGACGGTTCATACCTAGCTGAACTACTACTTTCTAAAGGTTACAGGGTTATAGGTGTAACTCGCAGAACCTCCACTGACAATACCTCCCGCATAAAACATTTCTTAAATAGATCAAAGTTTCATTTGATTCAGGGAGATATAACAGATTACAGCAGTGTCTTTAGAATCATTACGGAAAACGCTCCAGATGAAGTCTATAACCTAGCTGCTCAGTCTCATGTGTGGACATCGTTCAACCAACCAATGTTAACGTGGGATATTACCGGCAAGGGCGTACTAAATATACTTGAGGTTATTAGAAATATGCCGGAAGGCAATAGACCCAGAATGTATCAGGCAAGTTCATCCGAAATGTTTGGAGACCAGTACAACCTAGATAATAACCGGGAAAAGTACCAAGATGAAAAAACTACCTTCGCGCCTCAATCTCCATACGCTATTGCTAAGCTTGCTGGTCACAGTGCAGTTTCCCTTTATCGTCGCTCTTATGATCTATACGCCTGCGGCGGTATTCTATTCAATCATGAGTCAGAAAGAAGAGGCGAAAGATTCGTAACAAGAAAGATAACAAAATGGATAGCCAATTTCTATAACTGGTGCGAATTCCAAGGGCTAGATCAAGATCCTAGACATTTTACGTATGATGAAGATTTTATTCATTCAAGAAGAGAGTCGTTTCCCAAACTTAAGCTAGGAAACTTAGATGCAAAACGTGATTGGGGACATGCTGAAGACTATGTGCGGGCTATGTGGATGATGCTACAACATGACACTCCTAATGACTATGTAATAGCAACCGGAAAGACACATAGCGTAAAAGAGTTCCTTATTCAAGCATTTAAGTGTATAAATATAGTAGAGTATGAAAATTATGTAAAAATTGATCAGTCTTTGTTCAGACCTTCAGAGGTTCCAATTTTGCGCGGCTTGCCAAACAAGGCAAAAAGAATCATTGGCTGGGAACCTGAGATATCTTTTGAAGGTCTCGTTAAAAGGATGCTTGACCATGATATACAGAGTTCACTTAGACATAAAAGAAATGAGAAACAAACTTCATGAGTTTGATATTAGTTCTTACATATCTAATGAATTAATTATATGGGTAGAAGCAGACGATCCCGACGAAGCTTGCGGAGAGGTCGTTTCAAAAATACAGTCCACTATATTAAAAGAACGTTCTACGATGAAGCTTAAAGCTAAGCTTACTAAGATATTAGACTCGATTAGGTTCTTAAAGATAAGAAGGTCAACAACAAGAGGCGTATGAGAAACTACGACGATCCTATATATTCTGACTGGCGTAAAAAAGTATACAAAAGAGACTCTCACAGGTGTCAGATGCCGGGATGCAAATCGCGATTTAGAATAAACGCGCATCATATTAAAAGATGGTCAGACGCACCATACTTGCGATATGATGTAGATAATGGCATAACTTTATGCTCTAAGTGTCATAAGCAAATTACTGGACATGAAACACATTACGAAGTGTTATTTATGCAAATAGTGAGAGAAAATGGGTCATAAAATATTAATAGACACGAGAGAGAAGCAAGGCTGGAACTTCGAGGGTTTTGAGAAGTGTGAGGCTCAGGAAGTCATTGGACTGAAAACGGGCGACTATACTCTGGAAGGCTTGGAAACGAGCCTATGTATCGAGCGTAAGGCAAGTACGGGAGAAGTTGCTTTGAATCTCGGCAAGAAACGAAAGACGTTTGAGGCAGAGATGGAGAGGGCGTCTCAGTTCCGCTGGGCATATATCATATGTGAGTTCTCCATAGACGATCTCATGAACTTCCCGCAAAATTCTGGTATACCAAAATCTAAATGGCCTTATATCCGTATGAATGGCAGGTATATGTGGCGTAAGTTCTGCGAATATCAAGAAGAGTACGGAGTTCAAATAATTTTCTGCGGTAGTAGAGAAGAGGCTCAGCAGCGCGTCATAAGAATATTCGACGAAGTCACGGAGATACTAATACGTGAAGACCGAGAATAACTTAATAACGTCAATATCTGATGCTTGGTTAAACATTGACGTAAATGATTCAGAAATAGTAAGCCCCTTTTCTCTACAGACTGAGCATGATTTTCATACCAAACTAACATGGTTATTAACGAACCCTGATTACTTTTCTTTCACCTGCAAAGAAATATTTAACGTCGAGCTGCTCCCTACACAAGCATTAATGCTTAAGGAGATGTGGACGCGCAAGTTTCCAATGCTCATAGCGAGTCGTGGTTTTGGTAAATCTTTCACTCTATCGTTATATGCAATGATGAGAGCTTTACTAATGCCCGGAAGAAAGATTGTTATTGTTGGTGCTGCCTTTAGACAGTCTAAAGTTCTGTTTGAGTATATGGATACTATATGGAGAAACGCACCCATCTTAAGAGATATCCTTGGTGGTAGTAGTGGTCCTAGACGAGACGTAGATAGATGCAGGATGATACTTGGGGATAGTGTTGTCACCTGCCTGCCTCTTGGTGATGGTAGTAAAATTCGTGGTCAACGTGCTAACGATATCATTGCTGACGAGTTTGCATCTATACCTCGTGAAATATTTGAAAACGTTGTTGCTGGTTTTGCTGCTGTTAGTGCCTCTCCTGTAGAAAATGTCAAAAGAATAGCTTCACAGAAAAAAGCTGTTGAGATGGGAGAAAGAACAGAAGAAGAAGTTAGAGAAGAAGAAAAAGAAGACGTTACTGCCAACCAAATTATACTTTCAGGTACAGCTTACTATGACTTCAATCATTTTTCTGAATACTGGAAGAAATGGAAACAGATAATCAATAGTCGAGGTGAGGAAAGAAAACTCGCTGAGATATTTGGAGATGGAGCTATTCCAAAAGGTTTTGACTGGACTCAATATTCAATTATACGTATTCCTTTTGAACTTTTACCTGAAGGCTTTATGGATGCTGCTCAGGTTGCTCGCTCAAAGGCCACAGTTCACTCAGGAATCTATCAAATGGAGTTTGGAGCATGTTTTTCCACAGATAGCAACGGGTTCTTTAAACGCTCTCTCATTGAGTCCTGCGTGGCATCTCCAGAAAACCCAATCAGCCTTCCTAGCGGCGAAGTTAACTTTCAGGCAACTACAGTAGGTAATCCTAACGCTAGATACGTCTATGGGATTGATCCAGCCTCCGAAGTTGACAACTTTTCTATTATCGTTCTTGAATTACATGAGGAACATCGTAGAGTCGTTTACTCTTGGACAACAAATAGAAGCAGGCACAAAGAACAATTAAAAGCTGGCTTAGTTAGTGAAACAGACTTCTACTCTTATTGTGCTAGAAAAATAAGAGATCTAATGAAAGTTTTTCCTTGTGATGAAATAGCATTAGATGCTCAAGGTGGCGGTATAGCCGTTATGGAAGCTTTGCATGATAAAGATAAAATTAAAGAAGGTGAAGTAGCTATATGGCCTACTATAGATGAGAAAAAAGAAAAAGACACAGATGGTGAGCCGGGATTACATATTGTTGAACTTATACAGTTTGCTAAGGCAGACTGGGTAGCAGAAGCCAATCATGGATTAAGAAAAGACTTTGAAGACAAAGCTGTACTATTCCCTTACTTTGATGCTGCAACTATTGGCTTAGCTATATCAGATGATAAGATACAAAATCGCGTATACGATACACTAGAAGATTGCGTCATGGAAATAGAAGAACTAAAAGATGAGTTATCTATGATCATCATGTCGCAGACACCTTCCGGTAGAGATAAATGGGATACGCCAGAAGTAAAACTTCCCGGAGGTAGAAAAGATAGACTACGCAAAGACCGCTACTCATCTTTAATTATGGCTAACTGGTCTGCTAGGCGTATGCAAAGAAGGCCTGTTCAAGTCCCATATGAATCTATTGGTGGGTTTGCCGGAGTAAGCAAGGGAGGCTCAGGGCCAGACTTCGTTGGGCCAGCATGGTTTACCGAAGGAATGAAAGATGTTTACTAATTTGGTGTATAATCATATTGATGATTAAATCAATTCAATAACATTCCAATTGAGGTATCAGATGAGCGATTTAAATAACTCTGAAAAGGCAAAAGCTTTTGTAACTTGGGAGACAGAAGAAGAAAAAGCACAGGCATTTGCTGAGATAGCTCAAAACCATGAACACTACGATGGGGTGCAAAAAGCTTCAGCATATAGTCGTAGATCCTTCATAGACATAGAACCAAATAGATCTGTTAGAACTGGTTTTACTCGTCAGGATTACGATAGGTTCAGACAAGCCGAAGCTGTACCTAAGAGGCAAAAAGAAGCCATTAGAATGTGTATGGCTGCTTATGACAAAGTGGGAATCATTCGTAATGTAATTGATTTGATGGGCGACTTTGCCGCTCAAGGGATAACTATAGTTCACCCAAACAAAAGAATAGAAAAATTCTACAGAAAATGGTTTGAAAAAGTAGGCGGAACAGAAAGATCAGAAAGGTTTCTGAATACTCTCTATAGATGTGGAAATGTAGTGGTAAAAAGAAGAACCGCTAAGATAAACAAAAACATAGAGAACGATTTAAAGAAAAGCTTAGGCAAGCCTGATGTTACTATTGATAAGCTCATGGTTGACAGAAGGGTCGTTCCTTGGAAGTATGATTTTCTTAACCCGTTGAGCGTAGAGGCTGTTGGAAACGAGTTATCCAATTTTCTTGGCAAAAAGCAATACATGCTAAAAGTTTCAAGAAAAGTTAGCACACTAGTTAACAAAAATATTGACTATGCTTCGCAAAGTTTGCCGCCTGATGTTTTGAAAGCGCTAAAAGATGGAACAGGTAAAGTTGCTCTAGACCCAGATAAAGTATCTGTATTCCATTACAAGAAAGACGATTGGTTAGTTTGGGCTAATCCTATGATTTACGCAATTCTTGATGACGTAATCATGCTTGAAAAAATGAAGCTTGCTGATGTTGCCGCTCTTGATGGTGCAATATCTAATGTTAGATTATGGAGCCTTGGAGATATAGATAATAAGATACTTCCAACTAAAGCATCTATTAATAAGTTAAGAAATATCTTAGCTAGTAATGTAGGTGGAGGTACTATGGATTTAGTATGGGGTCCAGAGCTTAAGTTTACAGAATCTAGCACGCAAGTCTATAGATTTTTAGGGAAAGAGAAATATGAGCCTGTACTTACGAATATATATGCCGGACTTGGGGTTCCTCCTACTCTCACCGGAATGGCTAACGGCAGTGGCGGATTTACTAATAACTTCATTAGTTTAAAAACGTTAGTTGAAAGATTGCAGTATGGTAGAGATGTTCTTGTTAGTTTCTGGCAAGAAGAGATTGAAAGAGTTCGTAAAGCTATGGGCTTTAGACTACCTGCAAAAGTTCACTTTGACCAAATGGTGCTTTCTGATGAAGCTTCTGAAAAGAACTTACTCATTCAACTTGTAGACAGAAATATTATCAGTGCAGAAACTGTAGTGGAAAGATTTGGAGAAATACCAGAGATAGAAAAGATAAGAATACGTAGAGAAGAAAGAGATAGACAGGTAGAGTCTATACCTCAGAAGGCTAGTCCTTATCACAACCCTCAACATAGAAATGATCTTGAAAAGATCGCTCTTCAAAAAGACAATATGTCTCCAGAAGATCTCGGGCTGGTTCCTTCTACCGAGACAGGAGGTCATCCTTTAACTAATCCAAACGATAGAAGAAGTGACGAAAAAATCCAAGAGAAAAAAGAAGAGATGCAAGATAAGCAAGATGATAGAGATCAAAAAAAGCTTGAGCAAAAAGTAGAAAAACAAGAAAAAGATTTTGATCCTACCGGAAGACCAGAAGATGGCAGGCCTAAAAATTCTAGAGATAAACAAAAGAGAAAACAAAGAGAAGTAAAACCTAGACAGTCTGTTGGTGAAGATTTTGTAAGCCTAAACTTATGGGCGTCTAAAGCTCAGAAAGATATTGGAAATACTCTTCAAGACTCTGTTTTATCTCATTACGGTAAGAAGAACCTTAGAGGTTTGACCAAACAACAAATAAATAGTTTTGAGACAATGAAACTATCTGTTCTTTGTGGAATGTCACCTTATCAAGAGATTACGGCAGAAGCCATACATAAGACTTTATCTAGTAACTCTTCCATAACAAAAGATGTTTCTAATCAAGTAAGAAGGTTGAAGAAATCATTCTCTAGCAAAAATGACCGCCAACCTAACATAGATGAGCTGCGTCAAATCTATGCTTCAGCCTATTCATACGTTTTTAGTACGTAGCATAATTTCGATTTATTTTTTATATTGGTGTATATTCTTATGAGGTAATACATATCTCTATTCTGAAAGAATTATATGAGTATTCCAATTTATGAGGCAGAAAAGGCTGACAACTTAGCAGAGCAAATTAAAGCTAATGCTAGTGTCGCTTATATTGCCCAAGTAGATAGTCATATACCTACTAAGTCTGAAATGGATTTAGCTAAGGTTGTGGCTTTTGAAACTCTTGCTACCAACAAAGACCAGTTTGACTTATATTATATAAATTCAGTTCTGGTTTCTACAGGTTGGAATAAAAACGATGATGTTTTTGATACAAGAGAAACTTGGGCTGCAAGAACTACACCTCAAGATAAACAATTTAATTTTGGGCATGACGAGAAAGACATTATAGGACATATTACTGATAACATGGTCATCTCTAGAGATGGTACTGTTGTTGAAGAAGAAAATAAACTGCCCGAACAATTTGATATTATTACTAGCGCAGTTCTTTACAATAGCTGGACTGATCCAGAACTAAAGGAAAGAATGGCTAGAATTATTGCTGAGATCGAAGAAGGAAAGTGGTTTGTGAGCATGGAAGCTCTCTTCTCCAATTTTGATTATGCTGTTGTTACACCTGATGGCTCATCTAAAACAATAGCTAGAAATGAAGAATCCGCATTCCTTACTAAGCATCTCAGAGCTTACGGAGGAACAGGAAAATACGAAGGATACGAAATAGGTAGACTATTAAGGAATATAACTTTTTCAGGAAAGGGTCTTGTTAGCAATCCTGCTAACCCACGCAGTGTGATTATCAGGGACGCTGATCCTTTCCAAAGTGAAGCTAGTGAAGCTGCTAGTGAAGCATTTTTAACTCAACCTAAATTGAGGGAGAACGAAATGTCTGATATTTTAGAAAAGCAGGTCGAGGAGCTTAAAGCTGAATTGGCAGAAACCAAGGCACACTCCGAAGCTCTAGAAACCGCAATTTCAAAACAGAAAGACGAAGAGTTCAATACTACAATCGAAGCCTTTGAAGCTACTATTGCTGAAAAAGAAGCTAAAGTTGAAGAATTGAAATCTGAATTAGAACAGTCTCAAGCAAAAATTTCCGAAGTGGAAGAAAGTCTAGAAGCTGTTCAAGCTAAATTGGACGAAGCAGAAGCTAAGATTGAAGCTCAAGAAGCTGAAGCTAAGCTGACTGCTCGTAAAACTGCTCTTATGGAAGCTGGAGCATCAGAAGAAGAAGCCGAAGAAACTTTGGCTGCTTTTGCTGACGCTACAGACGAAATGTTTGAGCAGGTTGTTGCTCTTATGAAGAAGAAAGGTAACTTTCCTCCTAAGAAGAAAGATAACGAAGAAGAGGAAGATTCTGAGAAGCCAAAAGCTTCTGAAGAAGACCCCGAAGAAGAAGAAGACGCAACTGACGAAGCAGAAGCTGAAGCAGAGCCAGAGGTTCTGGAAGAAGTCGAAGAAGAGGCAGAAGCAGCTTTAACTGACGCTGGGGACGATGAATTAGAGGACCTTCGAGTTAGCGCAAGTAGCTGGCTTGAAACTAATGTTCTTCGCACCACAGCGAACATTAAAGAGTAAAAATTTAATTCCATATAGGAGAATCTAAAATGGCTCTAAAAGCTGATAGAAATGAACTTGATGTCGATATCTCGTTCTTCATGAATGAGACTGCCGAAAAAGGTCAGATTGTTAGTATCAGTACCGTTGGTTCTGGTGCAGCAATGGACCAAGCCGGTGCTTTAGTAACAATTGCGCAGGGTGGCGCATCTGGAAGTGAAACTTACCCAGTTGGTGTTTTGCTAAATGATGTAGTAGATATTGACCTCACTCGCCAGCATATTAACTGGCACAAAGACGAAGTCCAGAAAGGTGGAAAAGTTTCCATCCTGAAGAAGGGTTATGTTGTAACTGACCAAGTTGTAGGCACGCCTGCTGCTGGTAAACTTGCTTTCATGGATGCCGCTGGTGACACTGGAAAGTTTACCTCAGTCAGCACTGCTGGTAAACGTTACATTGTTGGACGCTTTATGTCCAAGGTGGATTCAGATGGTTACATCAAGGTTGAAGTCAACTTGCCTCAAGGTACTGACCTGACGGCTGCTGGCACTGACGTATAATTAACCCTTTATTAGGAGACTATAATCATGAGTAAAATGACTAAACCTGATGCTCATTTTATCGATCTCATTCAGCGCTCTGGTAGCGCCGATAAGAATGAGGCACTCGCTGCACAGCGAGAATTGGCAGTCGCTCTAGAAACTCCCCTACGTAAGGGTGTTTTGGTGGGTGATGTTTTAGATGGTATCTTTGAAAAAATTTCAATGGCTCCCGGCACTGCTGCTGAGTTTCCACTTGATCTTTTAGCTCCCGGTACTGAAGCTGATCACGTTGCTTACACTAATCCCGGCCACGGTCGTATTCCTGAACGTGCTGTCGAAGGTGACTACGTCATGGTTCCAACTTATACAGTTGGTTCCTCGATTGATTACCTTCTTCGATACGCTCGCGAAGCCCGTTGGGATGTTGTAGGTCGCGCTATGCAGGTTCTCGAAGCTGGTTTTGTTAAGAAGATGAATGATGACGGTTGGCACACCTTGTTGGCTGCTGGCGTTGACCGAAATATTTTGGTCTATGACGCTGACGCTGCTCAAGGTCAGTTCACCAAACGTCTCATCTCTTTGATGAAAACTGTTATGCGTCGAAACGCTGGCGGAAATAGCGGTTCTTTGAATCGTGGTAGCTTGACTGATGTTTATCTTTCGCCTGAAGCGTTGGAAGACATCCGCAACTGGGGTATTGATCAAGTTGATGAAGTCACACGTCGTGAAATTTACCAAGCCGGAGATGATGGCGCTGCTATCACTCGTGTATTTGGTATAAACCTACACGACATGGACGAACTTGGTCAGAACCAAGAATACCAAGTATTCTACACTGACCAGCTTGGCGGTACTCTTGCTTCTAGTGACGACGAATTAGTCGTCGGTATTGATAGATCAGCTAATGATAGCTTTATCATGCCTGTCAAGCAAGATGTTCAAATCTTTGAAGATGATGCGCTACATCGTCAGCAAAGAGCTGGATTCTACGGTTGGGCTGAGGTAGGATTTGCCGTTCTTGATAATAGAAGAATTCTCCTTGGTTCTTTCTAATCAATCAGGCAAGCCACAGAAAGCCGTCCCCAGATTCTATTTGGGGGCGGTTTTTTTGTATATGGTGTATAATAATAGAGAAACCATAAGTTATACCTAAAGAAAAATATAGTATGACTAAAAGAAACAAAACTGATTTACAAAGCAGGTATACTACCTTATTGCCAGATAATACTTCTGGTGATATTAGCCCACAAGATATGAGGGATTGTTTTACAGATACTTCTGATTCTTTAGTATTTTGGGATGACACAGCCCCATCAAGTGTCAGTGACACATGTACTAAGGGTGAAGTAGTAGTAGCTGGTAGCGATCCTTATTTCCTGTATGTATGTGTAGCTACCAATACTTGGCGAAGATCAGAACTAGCACCATTTTAATCTTACTGGAGAGATAAATGTCAGCACTTACAGAATATCTAGAAAATAAACTAATTAATCACGTATTCAGAAATACTGCATACACAACACCCGGAACAAGCGTTTATGTTGGTCTAGTTGGCTACTATGAAAGTGGTGGAGCAAATGGACTAGAACAAGGCCTTAAGCCATACAATGGTTCTAATAAGGAACTTTCTGGCGGTAGTTATGCTAGAGTTCAACATACAGCTTGGAGAAGTCCTTACACTGTCGGAACTTCCGGTGTTATTGATAATAATACTGCTGTTACATTCCCAACTGCAACTGGCAACTGGGGAATGGTATCTGGCGTTATTATTGCTGATGCTTCTACACAAGGCAACGTTTTAATGCACGGAGCATTGACTACACCTAGAGATGTGAAGAGCGGCGACGTATTTAAATTCAACGCAAATGATTTAGATATCACGTTCTCATAATATCATCTCTTTTTAATATAGGAGATGATTCATGGCTTTAGTAGTCAAAGATAGAGTAAAAGAAACTACGACTAGCACTGGTACAGGTACAATTCAGTTGGCCGGTGCGGTAAGTGGTTTTCAGACTTTCGTCGCTGGTGTCGGTGGTACTAATACCACTTTCTATGCAATTGAAGATGCTAATGGCACTGCGTGGGAAGTAGGCATAGGTACTGTTGCCGATGCTTCTCCAGACACTCTTGCTCGTACCACCGTTCTTGCAAATAGTAATGGCAACACCAGCGCCATCACGCTGTCTAGCGGTACGCATACTGTTTTTGGAACATATCCTGCTGGCAAAGCTGTCTTCTTAGATGCCGATGGCATATTAAATGTTGACACTGCTAGTTCTGCTACTAATTCTGTAACCGATGTCTTAGTTCTTAAATCCCAATCTACTGGAACTCCTGCTGCCGGAATTGGTGCTGGCATTTCTTTTGGTATAGAAACAGCGGCGGGCAACGTAGAAACGGGAGCAAGAATTGCTGCTTTAACAACGGATGTTGGTTCAGGGGCTGAAGACATAGACTTGGTATTCTATACCATGCTTGGCGGATCTACGGCTAATGAAGCCTTACGAGTGCATGATGATGGCAATCTCACAATTGCCGGAGATCTTACTATTAGTGGTGATGATTTGTTCATGGCTACTAATACATCTGGACATATACTTGTAGCCGATGGCACTAACTTTAATCCAGTTGCTATATCTGGAGATATCTCAATCAATAGTTCTGGGGCTGTAGCTATTAGTTCCGGCGTTATCGTAAATGACGATATTAAGAGTGATGCTGCTATAGCTATATCAAAACTTGCCAGCTCAGCTATAACGGTTAGTGATGGAACTAGCAATACCGCTGTGAGTCTTGGTAGTACAATTACCTTTGCCGCTGGTGAAGGCTTAGACGTTGCGGAATCTAGCGGAACCATAACATTCTCTGGTGAAGATGCTACTGTTTCTAACAAGGGTGTTGCGTCTTTTTCAGACAGCTATTTTTCTGTAAGTAGTGGGGCTGTGTCTATTGATGACATTTATTTAAAGAATTACGAAAGCGATAGCACAAGCGGAACCATTACTGCCGGTGGCTTTACCACAACTGGTACGTGGACTTTTGACGAACATACAAGCGGCACTGTTGGTATTGTTACGGTGCAAGGCTCAAGCACTTCCTTTGTTGACAACGACACTTCGTTAATGACCGCTGCTGCTATTGCGGATAAGATTGAGGCATACGGCTATTCTGACACAGCAGGTACTGTTACATCCGTTGCTACTACTGGTACTGTTAATGGAATTACACTTACTGGTGGTACTATAACCAGTACAGGAACAATTACTCTTGGCGGTACTCTTGGCAGTATTACAGTATCGCAATTGGCTGGCGCCGCAGTTCAAACAGGCAGTGAGGTTGGTAGCGATGGGAGTTCTATTGGGGACAATGATACTAGTCTATTGACTGCTGCTGCCGTTATCAATTATGTAGAGGGAAAAGGCTACACAGCTAATACTGGTGATATTACAGCAGTAGTAGCCGGAACCCTTCTTGATGGTGGCGCTACTTCTGGCTCTGCAACCCTTAATGTCGATTTAACAGAAGCCGCTGAAGCTGCTATTGCAGATGGTGATTACATTCTTTTCTTAGACGGTGGAGCAACAGGTACACACGCTAAAGAGGCAGTTCATGATTTAGCAACGTTGTTTGCTGGGACTGGACTGACGGCAACGAACTCTGAAATAGATGTAGACGCTTCTCAGACACAAATTACTGCTGTAGGTACACTGGTTGGACTAAAACTAGATGGAGATAAAAATATAACTCCCGGTGATGGTTCGATGATTCATTTAGATACATCGACTCTTACTGATAACAGCACTTCTGGTTCGTCAACAGCTGCAAAGTTTGCTAGTGTCGCTTTTGAAGGCCCGACTTTAGCTGCTACTAATTCTTCTGTTACAACTACTGATGCCGCTACTGTATATATATCTGCTGCTCCTACTGCTGGTTCAAACCAGACATTAACAAACGCTTGGGCTTTATGGGTTGATGCTGGTAATGTTCGTTTTGATGGAAGTTTAACTTTAGGTACTGCTTTAGCCGTTGCTCAAGGTGGCACAGGAGCTACCTCTCTTAATAACCTTATAACACTTGGAACTCATACAACTGGTAATTATGTTGCTACTATAGCTGACGCTGGAAGTAGTCGTATTACTGTAGCAAATAGTGGGGCTGAAACAGCGGGAGTTACGCTTGATATAGCTGATAATGCCGTAGGGATAGCTCAGCTAGCTGGAATTGCTCGTGGTAAAATTATTGTTGGGGACTCTAGTGGAGATCCAGCCTTATTAGCCGTAGGAAGTGCTAATACTGTTTTACAATCTGACGGAACAGATGCTACTTGGGGTACGGTTTCTAACGCTATTGGTTCTACCTTGACGATGGCCTCTTCTGGCGACGGTGAACCCGTATTAACCCTTAAAACTACCCACACGACAAAGACCTCTTCAGGCGAGTTACAATTCTTGAAGGATGCTGCCGACACAGAAGACGGCGAAGTATTAGGTCAAATCACATTCTACGGGGAAGATGAAGGCAACAATAATACAGCCTTTGCTAAGATTGTAGGATCAATTAGTGAGTCTGACGAAACTGACGAAGCTGGTAAATTAGAATTTTACGTTGCTGAAAGTAATGGAACTGCTACCGCATTAACCGCCGGTCTAATACTAGAAGGCGAACATGCTACTGATGGAGAAATAGATGTAACAATTGGTGCTGGCGCTGCATCAACCACAACAATAGCTGGTACTCTTACTATGGGCAGTACAGCAGCTTTAACAAATGCAGGGCTAGTTGCTGTTGCTAATCAGTCTAATATTACTGGTTTGGGAACTTTAACCTCGCTGGTCATTGCAGACGGGGGAAATATAGGCTCTGCTTCTGATACTGACGCTCTTGCCATCTCTTCTGGTGGTTTAGTTACATTCTCACAAGGTTTTGCTGTAGGTTCAGATGCGGCAGGAGACATGCTTTATCACAACGGCACGAGTTATATCAGACTTGCCAAGGGTTCTGCCGATCAGGTGTTGACTATGAATGATGACGCAACCGCTCCGGGATGGGAAGATCCTGCTGGCGGTAGTGCTAGATCTGTTTCTGGTGATACTGGCAACGGTATTATTACATGGGTTACTGCTGACAATACATTTGCGGCTGAATCTACTCTTACTTACGACGCTCCAAATCTGTTAATGACCTCTGCTAGTGCTAGTGAACCCATATTTACAATTCAGAACACAAACAACGGAGCCACGAGTGGTTATCTAAAGTTTGTTAATGATAAGGGCGGCGCTGGTGCAGACAATGATGTCTGCGGTACTATCACCTTCTATGGAGACGATGATAATCAAGATAATATCGAATTCGCTAGAATCGAAGGCATTGTTGCTGACGCTTCTAATAATGACGAATGTGGTGGGCTTAAATTTTATGTAGCAGAAAATGATGGTACTAATACTGTAGGTCTTTCATTGACGGGTTCTACAACTGATGGCGAAGTAGATGTCACTATTGGTGCTGGCACTAATTCAATTACAACCATAACGGGGGCACTGGACATTGCTGGAGCTATTTATCAACCCTTAGCAAATGCTGAAGCAGAGCCTGAAGATGCTACAGTAACCATAGATTTAAGAAAAGCTAATTACTTTGACGTAGAACTAAATGCTAATGTAACAAATATAAACTTGCTTTATGGAGCGGTTGGCCAAAGGTTCATGATAAGGTTTGAACAGGATGCTACTTCAGGCCCATATACTATCGCTTGGGATGCTGTTACTAATAATTTTGATGGTGGTGGAAGTGCAGTAGCGACTGACATCAGTTGGCCCGGAGGAACTGCTCCAGTCATGACTGCAACAGACGATAAAGCTGATACTTATGGATTTGTCATTAGAGCTGAAGGAGAAATGGACGGTTTTGTAATTGGTCAAAACATGCCTGTATTAGATAACTAATAGGAAGTAAGATGGACTTTGAAAAATATGAATTTACTTTAGACTGTGACCATCCTGATTGGCTGACAGATAAAAGACACGTAGAAATAATCTATGAGTTTTTAATGGCAAATGATTTCAAACGTGTTGCAGAGATAGGTTCATACTCAGGCTTTTCTACAGCCGCTTTTATAGAAGCTCTGAATCAAGGAAAAGACTTCAAGTTTCATATTTCTGAATTAGCACCCACCAGACAGTTAAAAGCACTTATCTCTTTGTGTAAAAAACCAGATAATATAATACTACATGTGCAAACAGGTGAAGAGGTATTAGAACACTGGAGAGATTTTGATTTTGTATTTATAGATGGAGATCATGATGTTAAAGGAGCTGGCGCAGAACTACTTATGATTCTTAGATATGGAATACCTAACCTAATGGCGCATGATACCAATATTTATAAAATAGATAAGATATATCATCCCTGCAAGGGCGCAGAGTTAATAGCCAGAACAATGAAATCTCATAAAGACTATTATTGGCTTGAGGATAAAGAAGAGAGGCAAGGCGAACTTACAGATAGAGGACTGTTTTTTGCCACAATGGATGAAAACAAATA
>VTLG01014068.1_pt1 | contig 26249 bp, 23 predicted proteins | sample 4694571 | NCBI WGS metagenome assembly VTLG01 (sample SAMN12604809, study PRJNA352737) | marine metagenome | biome: ENVO:00000447; feature: ENVO:00000209|ENVO:00000569|ENVO:01000036; material: ENVO:00002151; isolation source: viral sequences binned using virsorter ...
GTTACAAAACAATCAGGACAGGACAGAAGGAGAATTTTGCAATCAGCCCAGGCATCTCACTTAGCTGGAACATACAACTGGATCGCCAAAGCATAAGACTGTGCAAAGAAGCAGCATCTAAAAGGATTTCTCTACTTCAAGCTGCTTATGAAGACAAGAGATTGAGCTATGAATTGGGACGGTTAAAACTATGTGCAAAACTCTTAAAAGATGGCATACGGTATAGACCTGGAACGAAATATGCACTTTTATGCGAGGACGTTGAACTAACTAATCCTCCTGGTGTTTTGCCTAATCACAGTCACACTATCTCTTACCCAGGGAACGCCACATCCGATCAGTAGCTTTCTTCTCTCGTTGAGCCATTCTCTTTTCAAAAGTAGACATCAGCTTCTCTTTCTTTTTTAGTTTCTTCTTCACAAATTTAATAATCTTCTTTTGAAGAGGCTTCGACTTCTTCTTGATAACTTCAGTTAATGGAGCTGCTAATAATGCTGCTGACGCTCCAAATAACGCGGTCGCCATTACTCCTGTTACTAATGCAGGGGGTGGAGTGAAATGATCTACCGTCTCAATAATTTTGATTGGTTCATATTCAGTTACGCATTTTCCTGTTGTCGGATCTTCTCTATAAGCAATGATCCTCCCTCTGCCATATTTACCGATTGAACCTACAGGAGTTGCACCGATCGGAGGACATGGTGGTCTTGGTGGAATCTCAGGGACTTTTACTTTTGGAGTCGTGGGTTTTATTGATTCTTGTTCGTCCTTTACGTAGTCCGATACCTTCAGCTCCTGTGGAATTACCTTTATTCCTGGTGTTAGGTCAGGAGCAAAGAAAGCAGGCGCTCCTCCTTCACACAAAATTAAATTTCCGTCTGGATCTAAGTTGTAATCAGCCGTTCCAGATGAATACTTCTCCCGTGTCATTGCACACGGCATATCTATAACTGGAAGACCCCAAGGAATATCTCCAGTCACAGGAGGTTCAATAATGATTGGAGGAGGAATAACCTCTATATCAGGAACACTTCTTATCCTGATTTGAGGTTCAACGACTTCAGTCAAGGAATGAAGTCAGTTGCATTCATTAAAGGACCACCTGGTCCACAAGCTTCAGGTGGATTCCGGTCTACTAGTGTCCCCCTGGCTCGCCTGATTTCTTTTAACTCTTCAAAGTTTTTGTTCTTAGAGCCACCGTCATACTCCCAAGCATATCCTTCTTCAATCATCTTCTCGTTGAGAGAAACATCAGAGTCCCCTACATAAAGCCAACCTAAAAGACGCCCATACTTGCCAGTAGCTCCAGAGCCGAGCTGAGTCCGAACCATAAGATCGTAACCAGCAGCGGCAGCAGTATCCAACTGGGATTGAAGCCAGTAGGTTGCGTCTTCTCCGAGAGGTTTTTCAACCTCATGGTCTGACGTTCTTTTCTCGGGGGTATCAACACCAGCAACCCTCACTCGTTGTTTAATACTTAAATCAAATCCCAGATTGATAGTGATATCAATAGTGTCACCATCAATGATTCGATCTACTGAAGCTATCTTGTAGTTCCAGCAGCTGGTTCTAGAAGGAGGTTTCATTGATTTCGCAAATAGGACAAGATCTGCAATGTTGATGCTCAAACAAATGGAGGCCTTCTATAAAAGAGAAGATTCCTAACAATAGAAAAAATACAATCCAAGGGGATTCTATCCATTTCATTAGAAGGGAAGTTTTGTTCCTTTCTTGCCTCCAATAGGTGCCGCGCCACCAGTCATGCCAGGTATTTTGAGGGAGTCTTTAACACTCTCAATCACCTGACCTTTGATCTGTTCGTGAGTCTTTGGATTTGTTGCCCATTTGTAAGTAATGACTCCTCCTGCACCTATCGCAACGACAAGTACAAAAGAAACAGCACTTAAAGCGTTAAATACTTTTTGCATAAGAATTAAAAAGCCCGCTAACCGATGACCAGAGTAGCGGGCATTTTTGTGTGTGAGGAGCGTAGGTTAATGACGCCTACACTCTAAATCTACTCAGAAGCGGTAGGTTGCACCAGCTTTTAAGTTATAAATGTTGTCGGTGTCTTCAGAAGTAAGACCAGCCAATTCTCCGTACAGAGTTAGCTTTTCATTTAGATCAATGTCACCAAAGATCTTGCCTGAAATCTGAGTAGAACCATCAACATCTCCATCAGGGTTCACAAAAGCTGGACCGATTTGTGCTCCAAGGGTTGCAGCTCCAAAATCAGCGTCATAGCCAATAGCTAAATCTGTAACGCTTCCTGCGTAGTCAGATCCTAAAAAGCCTGCGTTGTTTTCAACGTTAACGTAGGGGCCAGCAACAGCAGCCGAACCACCAATAAACAAGGCAGAAACTGCCAGTCCAAATTTGGACATAGAACTCTCCTCACAAGAGAAATAACCGTGCGAGTCTAACTACCTATGCGGATCAAAGCTACTCATCCATAGGAAGCTGTAACCCATAAGGAGGATCAGTAGTAAAAGAAGGCTAGCTAGTAGGTGCATCAGGCCATGGATACTTTCCATTTAAGGTTCCAGTATTACCTACTTCTTCTTGCTCATACTGTTTAGGATCGTAACTTTCCCCAAGCGGATTTTTATGCTCAATATCTTTCCCGTCTGAATCTTTCTTTCGCTGGATAACAGTTGCAGGACCAGTAAAGATAGCCTTCAGTCCTTCTGCTGTTGAAGCTGCATCAATTTCTGTTTGACGATTATTACAAGCAAGTCTTACTGCTGTTCTGTAGTCAGCCCACGCTGTCGGAATTGCCGTTCCAGCTTCTGCTTTCCTTACTACAAGCCAGTCACTATCACTAAGTAGTTTCTTGGCTGTATCAGATTGTTCCTCCTTCCAAATTGTCTTTAAAACATCCAAGTCCTTCCAGTTTTCCGTTCCATCATCCTTCCACCCCCAACTGAACCTTTGATCATGAGGCTGCGGTTCAGGTGCCACCGTTATGTTTAATTTATCTCTTTCAGATTGAGAATTATTTGCAATCCAACCTGTAGGATAATTAACATCATCAACAGTGAATCCTGTGTCAGGTTGTAGAACGCCGTTTCTTAACCAAGCCATGAGAAGAAGAAGGGTAGAGTGTTAAACAACAGCATCATCTAGCGCGAGCTGTTTTAAATGGATTACGAGCAAAGGCACAGTATATTATCTTTTCTCCATCCGCATTCTGCGCACTATCTGCATTCCTGATTTTAAAACCATTAGAAAGTATATCTATATCGTTATCAGTTCCACTGTCTGGACCTTTAGTTGCTTCTGCATCAATAACATCAGGGAACAAGCACTCATCTGCATAGTTACCTGGTGATCTGTCTGTGTCCCAAATAACCCATTGTCTTCCACGATCAACGTTCTTAGTAAGAATAAAACGCGGTTCGAAACCGGTTGCTACGAAAGGTCCATCAGCGGATCCCGTGCCAATGAAATAGGACATTTTACTGAACCCTTCTATCTCCGTCCAGCAGTAAGTTACGTACGTATCATTAACAGCATTTAACCCATTATGTGTCCCAAGATTTATGACAGTAGAGTTAGGGGGTGTGTCGTTCCAGTAAAGACTATTGTCTCCTGCTGCTGAATTAAGGTCGAAGTAAAGTGTCTTTGTTGCATCACTATTATCTGTATGGTACACGAACCAGTTCTCGTCTCCTCTTGATCTACTTTTTGTAATTGTAAATTTCGGTTTAGCCCCTAAACCATGCCCTACTTTTGTATCATTAACTCCAGTGCCGGTGTAGTAAATCATGCTAAAGCCACAAGCAGTGTTAGTCCATCTAGCTTCTGTTTGCCCAGTTATGCCAGTACCATTTGCAGTCAATATCACATCGTCAATCTCAATAGCCTGAATCCTAGGATTAGATCCAGAAGCAGTACTAATTACTTCAATTTTGTCTAAAGGTGAGCTAACTGAACTCGTTACATCTATCCAGGCGTAGCTAGTTTGAGCGGCTGAATTCACGGCGCTTGTCACATCTGTGCCATTTACTTTCCATGTATTTGTAAAATTATTTCCAGAATTATCATTATTTGCATAAATCCTAAGCTTGGTAAATGCTATGTCTGTTGGTGGCTCAAAAGTCATTTGAGCGTTCTGATTGGTCCTACAACCAACGCCACTATCTGAAGTTAATGATCCATCAAAAGCATTGATAGCAGGGAAGTTACTATCTATTCCACCTGTAAGGTATTTTACATAGGCAGTTTCAGTTGTACCAGCTTCCCATGCCCAGCCTACATAGCTGTGATCAGTGGTATTGCTATGTGTATTACCTCCTAACTGATAACCGTATGTAAGCCATGCTTTATGCACATCTGCAGCAGGGCCACCTGAAGCAGTAGTAGCGTCTGGGAAAAGATATTCTGCTTGATCACTGCTATTCGTACGGATCTGATCAAAGAACATACCAGCGTTGCTGTGACTCCTGGACTTGATAAAGACAAGACCTGGCTCAAACAGCAAGCCCTTAACGTCTTGAGTCGTTCCTTTGCCGGTATATAAGCTGATGCCAAAGTATTTGGCTGGATTATTCTTGTCTCCAGCGGCATTGCTATTTGCCCCGAAAAGATCATCTAAATTTTGAGTGCATAAACATGAAAAACCTGTAGGTGCAGCATACTTAAACGCTCTAGCGCCAAAATTAACGTAATAGAGATCACTGGTATTTCCTCCAGCATTTCCTACTGCAAAAGCAACTTCACCCGTGTCTCCAATATCTGTAAAGGCTGCATTAGCACCTGTAGCTGGATTACCTGATGCTTGCCATGTCCCATTAATAGAGACCCACATTTTTCCTGAGCCCAACCCTCCTGACAGATCAACAGCAACACCTATTACCTTTCCTGAAGACCAAGCACTTCCATGTGACGATGTAGATGAATTATGACGTTTTTGACCTGTAGGAAGGAAACACCAACTGTTATTGTTTTGCCCTAATTCAACCCCTGTAACTTCCATAGCGTTGTCAGCTACACCAATTAAAAATGGTGCTCCTGATCCATTCCATGTACCTATTGTCATTTCCATGTACCATTTCCCGCTGTTCATATACATCGAAGCTCTGCAAGTATCCCAACCCGCTGTACTTTGATCTATAAAGGCTAAGTTCCCTTGGCGCAAAGTTAGTCCTCCATTATCAATAGCATTAAGCGTCGCATAGTTACCTCTTGTCACACCTCCGTCTCCATCACTTCCACTACTTGGAGCGTAATTCGTTGGGGAATCAACGAAGGCGTCAATGCCATCTTCTGTGTTTCCGACACTGTCCTGAAGGATTGTTCCGTCAACCTTTATGCCCGCTAATTGGCCACCAGTAGAGTCAGATCTCGTAAATACAAGCGTGTTAAGTGTTCCAGAACCTGTTGCCATCGTTATATATGTGTTATTGCTCATGGCAACACCTGAGCCACCATTAAAGACGGCAGTGGTGCCAGTCTTTGAGATAACTTCTACTTTGCTGCTGTAAGTAATACCTCCTGGTGGCTCAAATGTAATCGTGGCATTAGCACCTCCTTCTGTATAGTTCCCAGCTTCAGGACTTCCATCAAATGAATTAACGTTAGTAAAATTAGGCCACCAACCATTAGTTGAAGTTAAATAAGTACTCCAAACTGTTCCGTTATTTGGATGAGTTGCTGCAATAGCTAAATTATTAACCGCAAAGTCGTGCCTGGTTGGAGGTGTGAAATCGCTAGAATATTTTATTGCTCCTTTATATATTCGAACGTCATTTAGCTTCCCGACATGAGTAGCTCCTGTCGTTCCAGGCCTGTACCCTATCCCAAGAACATCTCCATAAGTAGTAATTGTTCCGCTATAAGAAGTTTCCGCTTCTTTTTTACCGTTTATATAAATAGCAATCTTATCCGTTGTGCCATTTACTGTTCCAGCTATATGGACCCATTTGTTTACACAATTAGTAGATAATGTCGTGCTCTCAACATAATTATTTCCTGCCCCAAACCCAGAATTAACTACAAACCAAACAAATTGATTATTACTACTTCCTCCTCCGTAATACAACTGCCATGCTGTTGACCCGCTATTTGTATAAGCAGCGACAAGCATTCTGTCTGAATTATGAGTATCTATATGTACCCAAGCCTCAATACAATAATCACCAGTACCTATATCCCAATCGGCGTGATCTGGGAAGTTTAATGAATCAGAAGAGTTGTCGTAACTTATAGAACTTCCGTAAAGTTTAAACGTGCCAGTTGATAAGGCCGTCCCACTGTAAGTCTCTGTTCTGTTAGAACCTGAACCTTTTATTGTTGCGTGATGATCTTTTAAATCAGTGCCAGGTAAAGCTAAAACAAGGTTGGATTTATTTGGATCGTTCCAATATCCACTAACTGCTTGTCCTGTCTTAGTAGGTTCAAGAATGGTGCCTTCATTAAATGAATCCCAACCTAATCTTGCATTAGTTGTTGTGTCGTTAAATTTAAGATGGAATGAATTCGCACCAACACCATCATTTCTACCATTAACAAGTATCGTCCCATCAACAATAACTTGGGCAAGTCCAATATTGGAATTACCTTTTGCAGTGACTTTTAAGGTCGTCATTGAACCTGTAAAGTTACTTGCGTAAATACCAGCTTGGTTGCCTTGGCTAGTATCTACAGACATCGTAGTTTCAGACCCATTAACCTCAACATCGCAGTATGTATCAAAAGATGAGATGCTTGCATACATCTGCAATTTCAAACTTGAACTAACAGTAATTGCCTCTGGGAATGTAATCGTAAAGTTACCATTAACACCTGTAAAACTTGCGTTTCCTGCTGAATCAGTTGTAGCAACTCCATCAAAAGCAGCTGTTTGTACTGAAGACCAAGTAGTTCCATCATTCAGATAACTTACAGCTTTCTCTTCCTCATAAGTTTTGTCAGTTTGGCCGTCTATAAGTTCTACACCATCAACCCTTACTCCAGACAATGCATTTTCACCGCCATTACCTGCAGTTTTCCACGTTTTGAATTTAGTTAAAGTACCTTTACCTTCAAAAAGTGTTATCCATGTACCAGATGTTGATACTATCGCTGGTTCATAACCACTACCTAGATCAATTTCAGTGTGAACAGTCTCTGTTGTAGTAGCTCTACCAGCCCAGATTTCAAGACTTTGGTTAATCTCTAACCCACCTGTAGGGGTAAAGATTATAGCGTTAGATTCACCCATATTGTTTGCAGCGGTATAACACCATTGTCCAGTGGTATTGCCTGGTCCATCTCCAGTAAATGCTCTTGTTGGAGAGCCATTGGATGTACCACTACCATCGAATCCTGCTGCACTAGTTAACATGCCAGACCAAGTAGTTCCATCATTAGGAACTGGAAGTGCAAAGGCTTTCGGATTCCACGTTCCAGAACTCGTAAATTCCCCGAATGCAGCCGGACCTAAAGCTAGTCCGTCAATGAACATTGGCTCTGCAATAAGCCCAGCAGTGTATTCATATTGATAACCAATGTTATAAGGTTGATCAGCATCACCATGATCTACTTCTGTATCCTGAGCAGGATTGGTTGAAGATGAAAATGAGGTAATTCTTTCCCCATTAAGATATAACCTAATTCTATCCTCTGCTACTGAATTAGCTGTATCTACAACACATACCCCGTGATACCAAGCACTAGGATCTCTTAATTCTTGAGTGGATATTTTTCTCATATTAATAGCTGCGCCATCTTTTGCATCGTTATAAAAGGTTAATTTGTTATTAGCATCTACAAAGAAAGCCCAGCCAGTATTCCAAGAAGTAGTGTCTAAGTTACCTAAAAAGTTCATATCTTCACCTTCTAATGCCTTCTTAAACCATACGCTAACTGTAAATTTTCTCTTGTTTATTCCGCCAAGAGTTCTTTGCAAATTAGCTTGATCGCTAATATCAAACCTTACCGAACCTTCTATCTGATAACCATCATCAGTCGCAGCAGCAGCAGCTCTGCGCATTAATAAAGGATTAGGACCACCTGGAATTCCCATAAATCAATCCTTAACGTCCTTTACTAAGTCACATATTATCGAGGAAGCGCTCACCACGGTATAAACAAGTAGATCTACTGCATCTTCAGTTTGAGTAAGGTCTGCATTTGCCGAGCCAGTGGGGAAATGCCAGTAGGTTCCCCAAGAAGGAGTAACAGGCGTTGCAGCCTGCGTAAATTTGATAAATCCACTTGTACCTGCTGTCATCGCTGATGGATTCGCCAACGTGAACGCTCCAGTGAGCTTGTTGATTGAGTGATTATTAGTACTGGTGTTCAGGTTTAAAGTCAGAGTCCCTGTAGTCGTTGTCTGTGTGGTGACTGTTCCTGATTGAGTCTTGGTAAAGGTCTGCGCAGTTCCAAGTGATGCATCTCCTATTGCTGTTTTGCCATCTAGAAGATTTAACTCTGCGGCTGTGGTAGTAACTGCTGTTCCACCAATCTTCAGTTTGTCCTTGACGATGTCTATAAAGGCTCCACCACCTGTTTTCAAGGTGTCATCTGATTCATCCCATAAGAGGTATGCACCTGCTGTAGCACCAAAGAGTTTTAGATCTACTCCTGTGTCGTCTACACCTAAGTTCACGTTGCCTGTAAAGGTGGCTCCTGCTAAAGCAGCTTTTCCTGTGAATTGGGTCTGAATTGCAGAAGTAACTCCGTCTAGGTAATCAAATTCTGTGGAAGTTACCCCTGTGGCTTTCAGATCTTTGGCGTAAATAAGATCGTCTACATCTCCAGTAAATCCATCTAAAACATTCAGCTCTGCGGCTGTTGTTGTGACTGCCGTCCCACCAATCTTTAACTTATCTTTGACGATATCAACAGTCGCTGTACCACCTGTTTTTAATGCATCGTCTGATGCGTCCCAGAGGATGTAAGCAGAAGCAGTGGCTCCAAATAGCTTTAGGTCTACACCCGTATCGTCTACACCAAGATTGACATCACCAGTGAAAGTTCCTCCAGCTTTCGGGATAGCTGCGTTTGCTGTTGTTGCCGCTGAATCCGCCGCATCTTTTGCAACTTTTACAGACGCAGGAGTAGCAGCTTTTGTTGTTGAAGTAGAAGTAGTTGAATCTTCTAATTGAACTTTTCCAACTGCACTTGTTGTACCTGCAACAACGGTCATTGCACCGGTGTTTGCAACAGTTACGTCCCCAGAAGGTGTAACAGCAGTTGGAACGTTAGAGCCATTTCCAACTAGGATCTTGCCATCGGCTAATGCAGCTAACTTGCTGTAATCGATAGCAGCACTAGTTGAAATATCAGCATTAACAATTGACGCTCCACCTGCTAACAGAACTGTTCCAGATGCATTAGGTAACGTAATTGTCCGATCAGCAGTAGGATCTGTTATCGCAAAACTTGTTTCATAAGCATCATTTGTTGCTCCCTCAAAAGATAAAGAACCTCCATGTCCTATCTCTACTGCTCCAGTAAAAGTGCCCCCTGTTTTGGGCATCTTTTCTGTTTCTAATTCTTCTAGGGCATCTTGACAATTAGTACTTGAAACTTGGCCGTATGGAGTGAACGATACATTGCTAGCAGTTTGACCACTTACAGTTGCAGAAAGATCGATCTCATTCCAACTAGATCCTGACGCATTTGTGACTCCTAATACATAATCAGGAGGATTAAGTGAGACGACCGGAGCTGGAGCAGAAGGTGTACCAGCCGTTGCTATGACTACATAAACTCCATCAGTTGTTTCACTTGGAGTAGGTAAATTTGATCCAACTACTAGACCAGCCGCGCTACCTGCTGTAGTAACACTTGCCATCTTAGAAGTTGACGCATTATATGTACCTCCATTGACCAAACTTCCCTTCGTTAATGTAGTAATAGCCTGCCAAGCATTGCCGTCCCACAGATAGGCATCTTCAGCAACGGAGTCGAAACAAAGCTGGCCCGTGAATAATGCTGTAGGAAAACCCGCCTGGGCTATAGATTGGATAATACAAGTAGATGAATTAGCCATCTTTGCGCCCGTTATCGCATCATCAGCGATGCGCGCAATATCTATTGTTCCGCTCGTTATTTTTGAACCTGGTAGTGCGGGGATATCGGCTTCTACTAAATCTGTACCAGCGGTAACCAGACCGTTTGCGTCATATGTGACCTTCCCTTTTGTCGCTCCAGTGACACTATTAGTGATCGTTAATGCACCATTCCCATCAACACTTAGTCCTGTTCCTGGCTTAACTGCACCAGTTGCGCTAGAGGTAGCCAGAGGGATGTCAGCACTTGTAGGAGCCCTGCTTGCTGTTACTAATCCATTTGCATCATGCTGACAGACCGTATAGGTAGAACCTGATGCACTAACCGTGTTGTCAATCTTGATTGTTCCACTCGATTGAGTCAGGCCATTTCCATTGATAATTACACCGCCTTTCGCTGATGTCGTTGGATCGGGGAGATCACTACCTGCAATCGTTCTTGCACTTACAGCTCCACCTGCACCTGTAGGTCCAGCTAGGAATTTGTTAGCAGCATCAGTGTCGTCAATCGTGGCACTAATCGTATAAGTCGTTCCAGAGGCTGTGGAAACAATGTTGATAATTCCACTGGTTGACCCAGAGATCGTTGTTGTACCAGCAACAATTGCATCCCAACTAGAACCGTCCCAGATATAGACCTTGTTGTCATCTGTATCTACCCAAAACTGTCCTGTGAACTCAGCAGTTGGAGCAGTCGCAGCAAATAAAGCAGTAGAACTATTAGCTAATTTCGCACCTGTGATGTTGTCATCTTTTACAGCCGCAGTATTTACGCTGTTTGCGGCCATGGAAGCTTCAACTATCGCTCCACTCGCAAAAGCAACCTTGGCTGATGGTATTGGTGTTCCACTTAACTTATTTAGTCCAGCAGTACTTATAAGCTCGTTGAACTTGACCTTCTTGGTCTCAGTACTATTGACAATGGCGAGTACGTCCTCGTCATCAAGATTGGATCCGGTTACCTCGTTGAGGGCCGAAATTTTTGCGTCAGCCATTCGGCACTAACCTCCGTAGAATCCTTTAATCAGCTTCAAGCAACAGGTTAGCAGTGGCATCCTGTTCCAGTAAGATGTTGTCGGTATTTTCCTGAAGGACTTTGTACTCAGCAGCAGTCATTACCTTCAGATTAATCTTTCCTGTCGTAACAAAATCAGCAGTCATCTTGACTACTTGACCCGCATTAAAAGCAATGGCTGTATTGGTTATTAACCCCTTAACGTCGTACCAAATGACATCATTGGCTACATCAGTCCCGGCACCACTCGGATCATAGCCATCAATCTTCAAGTAAAGATGAGCATTAAAGGCGCTTCCTATATCTGACCTAAGAATTAACTGATGTAAATATTGTGCCGATTCATAAGCTCCTGCACCAACAGTGTCTCTGTAATCCCAAAAAGACTCAAGCCTCCCCGATCCACTCAATATGCCATTAATACTGTTTCTAAAATCATCAGATAGAGATGTCGTGTCAACAACCTCAGCAGAAGTATTCAGTTCATAGGAAGTGACCTGACCAAGAATCCTATGGATAGCATTTTGAACCGTAAGACGAATATCAAGAGACCAACCTGCTGATTGATCTACTAATGAGATTGCATTGGTCGATCCACCACTTACTGCGTGTGCGTATGTCGCATAAAGCCTTATTCCTCCTAATTCATCTACATGGATGAAAAACTTTCCACTTTTTACACTCGTATAACCACTGATAAAGACAAGGTTGCTATCGGCTCTTATCTCTAATTGATCCCCTGTTATCAGTTCACTCGTATCGCCTCTGCTTGCTAAATCAAACCCAAGTCTTTTCTTTGTGGCGACAATCTCCGCATTGTCGATCGTTGTGACTATCTCTCGGCCACCGAAGGTTCTTTGTAGTTCAACGCGGCCCCTCGACCCAAGATAAATAGCCATTTGTTAGAGAGTCGCTGTTGGCAGCGCACCTGTTGCTTGGAACGTGATGTCAGTGGAAACAATGTCTCCAGTACTAACGCCTATTTGTACTCCTGTTATGTAAGCATTCATCTTCACGTCTGAGTAGGACGTGCCGTCAGCCAGTCTCAAAGTCAAAGTAACGGTGTCTGTTGAAGAAACTCCAGTCGTACCAGTCTTTACTAGCTTTCTTAAAAGTGTGCTGGCATCATTCGTTCCATCATCTTGCTTGTAGTAAAGAAGATTCGCTGTGCCATTAAATGACTGAACTCCTGGGGCGTAGCTTCTAACGCTCTCTGACAACGTAGTTGTATCAAGCAAATTCAGATCGGCCGAAAGACTCCAGCTTCTTACCTTTACTTGGTCAACGTCACTGAGTTGCAGTGAACCGTCTCTTCCTGTGTAAGCCTTAGCCATGAGTCACCCTCCGTAAATACAGTTTAAAGGACACCAATGAGATTTACCTGAACATTGCTAATACCAGGCTTTACTTGAGTCACTTTTGGTGGAGCGGCATAACGCCATTTATCGCTACTGTCTAACGCATCACTGTTACCTTCCCAACCACTTTTTAATTCCTCATTAATGGCAAAAGCCGTATAGGTTCCTTTTTGAGCGTCAAAGTCATCCAAGAACAACTCTGCATTGGCATCAGAAATATTCTTATAACTCAGAGCGAGCTGCATTCCTGTCCTTTTCGATCCATACAGAATCCTTGTCTCTGACCCTGATTGGGATTTAAAGGTTTTCACCTGATAATTGCCAGGAGAAAAATTTCGTGAGCTGGGGGTGAGGGCTGGAAATGCCATTAGAAAATTTGGAAGCCAGAACCTGTAATGTCCTGGGCAATAAGGCTACTGAAGTTATTATCACAAGGAAATTCAGATGCGACTATCTCTACAGTGTTTTCTTGATTCAAAGTCAGTTGCTCAACTCGGTAAACGTTCTCTGAAGATACAGTCTCAACGAGAGAAAAGATCGCGGCAATAGACCAGTCTTGTGCTTTTCCATTGGTGACGTTGATTGTTGTCTCTTCTACTGAATCTCCAGGGTCATTTGAAGTGGCATAGTAAATAATGTCGTAACTACCGTCTTCTATAGAGGTGGCAAGGGTAATCGTTCCATCAGCAGCAATCGTTCCAGTCCTTACGGATGAATAAGGGCTACTTTCAGTTACAACGCGAATGTAATCCCCAGGTGCTAAATCAAGTCCATAAGGTGTTGTTGAAAAAGAACAAGTATGTGTAACCCTTCTCCTTAAAGCTACAAAGTATTTGCCTACAAGAACAGCATGATCCCTAGAAGTACATAGATCTGTTAAATCAAATGTTTCTATAGGAACTTGACCGTCACCTTCTCCCCATCTGACGGTAACAGTTGTCTCTCCAGGGAGTTGATTTTCTTTCTCTGCTCTATAACGAATAATTGCCTTGAAAAGCCTTCTCTCTTCAGCATCTATGTAATCCAACTTAAAACTATCTTCTAATATGTTTCCACTAGTAAATATCTGTTTTATTGTCACTGCTCCTGTGTCTATTTCTCCTCCGCTAGTAACAGGAAGTGCAGGCTTGAGTGTGAACCTTCCATCACTGAGGATAAAATCACATAAAAGATTAGGAGCCTTTTCTGCTATCCAACTTCTTATATTTACAGGCTGAGATAATGCTCCATTGAAGAACAATTTATTGGCTCTAAGGAACTTAGCGGTCTCTCCTAATTGGGCCTTGTCTATTAGTTTATCTAAATCTGAATCTGTTTGGCCTAAAGTTTCTCCAACGCCGCCCCTTCTGTCTGTCAGCAAATAATAAACAAGATCAGTAAATAAATTACTTGATTGGATATCAGAAGAATCCTCTGGGTGTAAATTAGTAACCTTTATTCCATCTTTTAACCATACTCTTACCTGGTCCAGGCTGTTGAAGTTGCGACTTGCCTTGAAAGATAAAGCAGCTGTTGTTATGTCTGAATATTTAGGAACTTCCTCATTAACAACAAATTCATTCACATAAGTCACAGTATGTTCAGGATTGCTTCCGTTTGATTTCTGTACAAGATTTGCATAGAAACTTATATCTGAAAGCTGGCTTTGCGCTTCAAATATTCTAAGACCTGTATTCTCACGAGTAGTTGTCCTCGTTTCATCAGTATTAGTTATTTCTAGCTGCCAACCAAATTTTCCTTGATCTGGATTCCAAAAAGCTGAATCTGTAAGATCTGATCCTTCCCTATAGAGATCAATTGTTTCACCCTCATTCCATGTATCAGAAGTATCGTTATCTTTTATAACCTCAATCCTATTTAGTTTCCATCCTCTAAACCTACCAGTCCAGTTAGGGCTTATATTTATAACTGATCCATGTAATTTCAAATGTAATTTTCTACTGTCAGATATATTTGTTTTCCAGTTATCAGACATGCCTGAACTTTTTAGGACAAGCTCATAAACCTTGTTATCACCCATATTTAAGGCATGAACGTTAGTGCTATCAGTATCAAAGATTTGATCGGTCATTCCATTCAATCTACCCCTAGTCACGTCAATAGTCGCAACACCAGTAACTTTTACCACCATGCCTGCATAAGTTAATGTCCCATTTTGGGCACCTGTTGCAAACTTATTGCCACCTGAACAAGAGACTTGAACATAAAATTCATTATCTACATCCCAATCGTAATTGTAATTTTTTACACCAGGAATATTTGATGCAATTCCAATCCCATTGCCTGGAGCTTCTACTTGTTTTGCAGACAAAATAACCCAGTTATGAGTTATCCCATGAGTTGTCCACCAACCAGGTTTATCTGAGTGTTCGTTCGGCTTGGTAACTTTCTTGGCAGTTAAAATTAACCTAACTGGTTTTACTGCTTGATTACTACCAGCTTGTGAAGTAGAAAATTCTTTCGTGACTGTTTTCGTTCCACCGACAGCGATATTGGCATTATCTCCTCCAGTTGGATCGCCAAATATTTCCCAAGAAAAAGCACCACCTCTGCCGTATCCAGTTACCTGGTTAGTGCCTTCTCCTCCATTGCCTGTCCCTCCCCAAAAACGAACCCATTCAGCAGAGGTTATCCTGGTTGTCTCTCGTGTAGCACCATCTTGTTCGGTTACATAATCTTTTATAGTTACTTCTGTAGGTTTACCTTTAACAGTTGTAATCGTCCTGTCAGCAGAGCCTGCTCCCTCACTAAAGAACTCTTTGTTTTCCTTTACCTCAGCTAATGTGAGTTTTTTCCCGACAAATTCAATCTTCCTAATACTATTATCTCCAGTACTTAAAGAATGATATTTAGATCCACTAGCGAGTCTATAAACAACATCATCTTTACCTTTGTCTTTTAATCCCGCACCTGTAATAGGACGAATTTGATATTCGTACCGATGGTCTTCTGTGTGTCGTGTCCTCACCCAATTGTATTGATCCACAGGACGAGCACCTGTCACAGCAAAGGTGCCGTCCCAACCAGCTGATTTAAGTGTTTTCCATCCTTCTGTTTCTGAAGACCAATTAGCTTCTGCATCTCTGTACTTAAGGCAAAAGAAAGAAGATCTAGAGATATCACTGGAGATTGTGCCACTCGTCACTGAAATAGCTCTATTTTCTAATTCATGTAATTTTTCAGGAGTTAATAATGTTTGAAAATTACATAATCCATTTAACGATTGGAATACTTTGGAACGAATACCAATTTCTGTAGACCTACACTTTCTTGTGTTCTTTAGAATAGCTTTACTGTGTCTAAGTAAAGGAAAAAAGTTACCTCCTGGTGCGTTCTTTATAATAGGGTCATTTGTATCATTAATCCAACCATCTCCATACTTACCAGATCCTCCTAAAGCAGGGTAAACATCACTTTCGGGATAAAGAACCCCCAAAGAAACAATACCTAATCTTGCATCGTTACCTTCATTATTATCAATACATTTTAAAGTAACGACCTGTTGTTTGTTATTAGTATCAGTCCATATTTCTTTCTCAGAGTCAAGACTTCTATGTATCACTTGCCATGTACATTTGCCTATTTGAAATAGTTCTCCTAGCTGTAAAGCATCATCAGCTGCAGCTCTTTGTGCATTAATTTCGCTATTTATATCATCTATTTTTACACCTGAATTCGACCCATCGTAGACTTCTTTGTCTAATTTCTGACTTGAAGGCATTATAAAAAACTCACATTTATCTCCGATCTTTACGTCTTCAATGATTTTCACTACTTCATCATTAGAAGCAGTAATTCTTGATCCTGAAGCAGGGTCAAAATTTAATATCCCCATTCTTCGGCTGTAATTCCTTCCTGTTCCTTGTGTGTAATATTCGTGGTCATGATCAACACCTCGTGGGTCTCTATAACCAGGGCCTCTATTGTCATCCCCTACGTCATCATCTTTAGTAAACCAACCTGCAATCTTTATCCTTTCCCAAGCTAATTCGTCACTATGTTCTGGTTGTTTATCCCCTGCACCCGCTCCAGGGTCAATCATGGGGATTATTCGCCAATTAACTCTGTACCCGGAACCATTAGCTATTGGCGCATAACAACCAAATTGTGTGTTATTACTTGGGTTATAAACAGCACTGAATCCTGTGTCGTTGTCTACATCAGTAGGACAATTCAATATGTCATCTCTCGTACTTTGATCTCCTGTAGCTAATCCACCCCTGGTTCCATATTGCAAGTCATCTTTTAACAATCTGGAACCTGCTGCTATAAGGTCTCCGTTGTATCTACTAAAAGCACGCCAATAAAAAGCAAATGTATCTTTATAAATACTGTCTAGTGGGTTATTACCTATAAAAACCCCTGATAAAGCCGGAGGGTCAATTCCATAATTCTTAGTTCCTTGTTCTCCTACAACAAAAGCCATCTTTACAGCTTGTTGTGTACCTTGAGAAAACATTCTTGACCAAACAAGTCGAGGACTTACAAGTAAACCTCCTGTTTCATGTTTTCCATCACTTGTATAAGTAGCTTTCCCGAAAATAATGGGGATAGGATCGTTGTAAGTTGCTAATTCTGCTTGTGAGTCAAAACCAAAAGTAGGGTTATATCTTCCAGCATTATTAATATCACCTAAATCTCTTCTCTCTTGCCCTTTAGGCTCTCTTGGCTTAGGTGTTAATAAATAAGTGATTACTGAAAGTGTTACACCTACAGCAAGACTTATTAAAAACTGAGCCATCACTCCCTCTGCCCCAGTAGCTCTTATATCAGGGACATGTTCATAACCAGCAGGTCTTACTCTGCTTTTCTTTAATGCTTCAGCAACTAAATATCGATATTCTTCTTCAGTCGCACCAATCGTTTCTATAAGTTGCTTTTCGAACGGAAGCAGTGGAGCGTTGTAAACCTGCGCGTTGTAGACCACTGGACTCGCTCCATTACCGGTTCTATGTAAAGAACCCCTTGGCTCCATATCACCGCGAACGCCCATGAATTTTGCGGTATAAGTAAGAGGTCTCCATCAGTGTACCTAGGGTTATGTATCCTGACGAAACTTCCGTACAGTTCTCTCAAAATAGTACTTCTGCTTCCGTCATACCAAGCATGGTTGAACGGTGGTGCATGGATTCCGAGCCTATCGAAGGCGGTGTAGCAGAGATGTATGCAATCTATGGAGCCGTCGCTCCCGTCCGCTCCAAGTCGGTACTTAAGACCGATAAGGTCACTGCAGTCGGACACCAGAAGTCGTCGGTAGGTTCCCTACAAGTGCTTGGTTAATTCTCCTTTGGGGAACATCGCCTCCCACTGCATCTAAAACTGAATTCAAAGTCAGACTAATCGTTGCATTATCCCAACTGCCAGCAGCTACCTGACCGTAGTAACGACTAAGTGTTGTGAAAGAAGTTTTATCGTCTGGATTAACAATTAACACTCGAACATATGCGATCCAACCAGCAGCCAGCGCGTCTTGGCTAAAACTTCTGGTTAAAACGCCTACGTTACTCGTGCTATTAGGAAGTAATAAAGAAGCCTCTGTTCCATCACCCGTTTTATTAACCGTTACGCCTGAAAATCCAAAAGGGACAAAATCATAAGGTTCAGATTCATTAGTGATTGTTTCACCAATGAAGAAATTTTGAAAGCGGAAAAGTGTTGTATCTCCGCTAGTGAATTTAACGAAATTACCAACTGCTAATTCAGCCATTAGACCCCAACTCTCCTTCTAGTAGATGGACTGGTTTGTAGTCTTCTTAGTGTTGCTTGCTCTCCACGCTTTGCACCTTCAGCAGCAGCTTGTTGTACTCCTGCCTGGAAGTCAGAGTAAGTGACATAAGAAACATCATTGATGACATGAGAGTTGAAGGTGACATCGATTACTCCACTCGAAGCGCCTCCGATTCCGCCTTCCCCAACGTCGCCCCCGCCACCAGCAAGAACATCATCACCTCTTGCACCTCCAGCGTAGCGAGCCATTGCATCGTTCATCTTCGATTCAGGGATGATGTATTCAGCTTCGCCTCCTTCTCCTACAAGTGAAAATTCAGGGCTGTCTATATAACCCCCACTCGCACGCTTTACAGCAGCCCTTGAACCTCCTTGGTGCATGTTGGCGTTATTCCCTGTATTTCCCCAGGAGCTTGTGAGTGCTCCGACTCCAGCATTAATCGCTGCATTTAAGAAGGCGCGGCCCACTGTCTGAGTAATGCTTCTTAGAACTTCACCAAGACTTTGGGCTCCTGTGATTGCTGACTCAATAGCGGTAACAATACCCTGTTTAATTGTTTGTCCTATCTGTTGATATAGCTTGCGCTGCTCTTCTAACTGGTTTAATTGTGTGGCTAATTGTCTATACTTTGCCTCGTCAAAACTGTTATCTTTTCCTTTAAGTTCTCTTATCTTTGATTCTATCTTTAGTTGTTTATCAGAAAGGAGTAATGTTTCTTTTGCGTACTTTATCTTCAACTCCATTGAACGTATATCTGCATTAAATCCTGTATCAGAACCCCCAAAAGTACCTTGTAAATCATTAAATAAGCCTTCTTCACGTGCTCTACCTATTGTAAGTTCTTGGGCCCTCGAGTCACTAACAACACGCTGCATATAAGTGCCTCCCCCTCGCCGATGACGTCTACGAGCTCCACGGTTTCTCTCTTCTTCGTATATAGCATCAAATCTACTCCTACTCGATCCAGATAAAGCTCCTTGTAGATTGTTAAATCTGGACTCGTCGTTTACACCTCCTAAAACAACATTTATAGCCTTAAGAAGTGCAGCCATTGGGCCTGCAACAAAAGCTCCCATTCGAGTTGTTAATGTTCCCCACTCTCTACTTAAAATGTCTGATTGTTTACCTAGTTCCTGCATTGCAGCTAAACCGTCTTTACCTAGAACACCTATATATTCTTCAGTAAGTAACTTAGATAACTTCTCAGTTTCACCCAGTTGTTTTAGTACAGCTGCTCTCTTTTCTGCTTCTTTTGAACTAAATAGAGATGCCTGTACAGCTGTGTTGTAAGCACTGTCTAGAGACGTTAAACTTTCGGCGAATTTTCTAGTACTTGCTACGGCACTAACAAGAGAACTTACGAGGGCTGTAGCGACTAAACCTCCAGCAAATGCTCCACCTTGACCTCCTAAAAATCCTCCAGCACCACCACCTAAAGCACCTGCACCTGCAACTAATGGACTCTGCCCAAATAAGAGTGGGAAGGCACCACTAATCATTGCGCCTTGACCAGCAGCACCTAACTGGAAACGACCTGGGTTTTGTTGCTGCATCCTGGAAAGCCAACCCTGTCTTCCTGGTCGAACTCTTCCGCCAACAACATTTAAAGGAGAACTTGGAGCGCCAACGGCTCCTCGTTTTTCTACCCAGCGATAATGCTGTTCGGCTGCTTTTGCAGAAGCTTGAGAAGCTGCAAGTACTTCTTTTCCTCTTTCAGCGGATCTCGCATAGGCCCTTGCTGTTCTCTCATTTGCACGCGCTGTAAATTCAGCAGATCTTTGTTCTTGAATTAGCTGACTACTAGGTAGCGCTAATTGTGGCCCTGCTCTTCTTGATATCCGCCCTGCGCGGTCCCCTAGTCTGCGAAGAGCTAAACCCTGGTTTTGTTGCTTTCTTATCTCTGCTGTTTTTAGTTTTTCTAATCTGAGACTGTGTTGTGCATTTTTTATAAGTTTTTCTGCCTCATATCCTTTCTCCTTCACTAAAAGTAAATTTTTTTGCTCAAGTGCATTAGCTCTTTCGCGAATAGTGTCCCTTATCTCTTTAGTCCTTCGGTTTTTGCCCTTTTGTTCCAGCCTATCTGTTGCGTGCCATAGCCTCTGTCTCTGTCTATCGATAGTGATCCTCTGTGATTCAAGTTGCAGGAGTGTTTTTGCCTGCTTAGCTTGATCTTTTATTTCTTTACTTTGGAGTTTTAATGCGCTTGTTTGTTGTTTAGTGGGGGCTAAATTTATAGTTCCCGCGTCTTTAACAACTTTATCTAATTTCGATAACTCAGCTTTAAATTGCTGAGTATTCAATTTTATATTTACCTGATACTCGGCAGCCACTACAAATCCCCAAGATATAGAAGCACTTTAGCGTAGGCGACGGTTTTGGGCTCCCCTCTTCGCATCCTCATATGCTTTTTCCTCACGCTCATTCTTAAGCTCAAAATATGCGTTCCAGGAGAGGAGTTCCTCCGTAGACATGCGATTTTTAAGTTCTAAAAGGGTTATTCCTAGGGTTTCGGCAATAAAAAACTGTAAATAGAGGAAGTTATTCTTCGATAACTCCGCTTTTAGTGGCATCTGTGGTTACCCCGTCAGAGAAACCTTGCATTTTGCCCATTAGATCTAGTAGTACAGTCATCGGTAGCTCGCGCCTGAGTGCTACACGATCACCTTCCACAAAGAGCTTTTTGCCTGAAACATCTTCTGCTTTTTGGATGATTATTTGAAGAGCGAACTCTAGGCTGCCTTCGTCTTCGTACTTATTTAGAGATTTGAGTGTGTTGTTTATTTGGTCTCTATCAGCGATTGTTAGGGGTTTCCAGTAGATCTTTAAGATAGTTACCCCTTCCTTTTGGATCGTGTAGCTGCTTCTTTCTTCAACGTTGAAAGCTTTTTTCAGCTTGTCGATAGCGCGATCTGCTGGCATCGTTTATGTAGTGTATTTTTGTAGTATAGACTATACCTTTGTTATAAAGCCAAGTTTCTTGAAGCCCTTATCCATATCTTTCATTAGAAATTCTCCGCGTCCATGATTTAAATAAAAGTAGAACCAATTTGGTGTAGGTGGTCTTGGGGTTATTTGTGCATAACTAGCGTGAGTTTCATACGTAACAGGTTTACCTTCAAAATTAGGTCTAGTCGCTCCAGGGGCATTAACGACGAAGGCCGCGTAGTCCATCATGTTTCCGATATATAGAGCTTTCCCTAATTTGGTAGGTATTGGGGGTTCTTTTACTGGAGCACCTCTCGGAGATCTAGGTGGAATTTGATCTTGCATGATAGGGGATATCGTTGTTCCTCCACCAGCTATAGCTCTTTTTAGTTCTGCTGGAACAGGTGTATTACTTATTGTCCACGCTCGATTAAAAGAACCTGTCCACCAAGGACTTACATATTGAAGACCGTAGTGAACTTCGACGGCTGCGTAACTTACAGCTTCTTCAACTAGTTCCCCGAAGTCATCAGCTAAATGTTTTAGGTCTCTAGGCATTGGCAGTGAAGTCGCAACTAACGACACTTAAATGATGACTGTCGGTGGCGTTACGGACAGAAGTTGGTCCTGTTACAGCTGAAACTCGCGGGCTTACTGAATATGTGTCGCTGTACCCAGAATCATTCACGGATATAAGACCGTCAATAACTGATTCGGCTATGGCGTTGGCAACAGCACTTCCTTTATTTGCTGGAGTCATAATTCCACAGCGAATAGAACCGCTATAAAAATCTTGGGCTCCGCCTTGAGGTTGGAGCGTTGATTGCTCAAAATCCAGACTCACCATCACGTATTTTTTGGTTTTACCTGGAGTTGTGAACGGCATGTTGTCAAAAACAACCGTTACTGTTGCGTCAGCGTTATTAACTGCTGTTTTTATTGCAGTTTCAAATGCAGCGCGGGCCTTAACTAACGTCATTAGAAAACTACCGTTATACGAAAAAGATACTCTTGACCACCTCTATATGTCCTGATGTCTTGGATCTTCGCAAAACGAGTCGATCCAGAGAAGGTCAAGGTAACTTCGTCTTGTAGTAGAGGTTGGCTGTTCCCTATTAGATCTGGAGTTACGTAAAGACGTGCTGTGTTTTCCTGGAAGCCTGAATCTTCGTTGGATTGGATGAATTCAACAGGAACTTTGATGTTGTAAGCAGTATCAGTTGTGGTTACTGCCCCTGTTGCTGTGTTGTAGCTGGGTGATGTCTTGCGTGTGTAAGTGATGCTTGTATTCAGAGCAGAACCAAGATCAGCAACAACTTGCTTGGCTACATCTTTGAAGAGTGTGTCTAGAGCTGCCATTTAACCCCTCACTAAGCGGACTTGATAAGCACCAGAACCACCGAGACAATAGGCACCAAGATAAGACTGAAGCCAAGGATATACGTCAAAAACATTATTGACAGTCCCAACTCCTTGACTATCGGTATTGTATTTCACTTCAATATCTCCGAGCTTTACTTCCTCGTAAGTTCCGTCAGTACCCTTATTTCCTGTTATTACATCTGTATCGTTGGCTAATGCTCTAGCTAATTCATATTGAGCGTACTTAATCTCTTTCGGAATAGCTGTACAAACTAATTCAACATTATCTACGTGATAATTATTTCGAGGCCATTTCAATGCTTGATCGTTATCACATCGATCTCCTAAAAAATTAAGAGTATCAATCCAACGACAAGCAGAAATTAATGCTCGATTCTTTTGGTCATCAGATTTGTCGTCCCAGGTGGACTCTTCTGGAGCAGTTTCAAAATATGTGTTGGCCTCAGCCAATGTCACATAGCTATTTGAAGTCTCCCCCTTCAAAGTAGCGGTGATTGTTGCAGCCACTTTTTCTTAAGTAGATAACTACTCCAGTATATCGGCATGAAAAAGCCCCGCTTGCTCAGGGCGGGGCAATTGTGTATTTCGCCTATCTTGATTATCCCTTATAGGGTTGAGGTATCAAGAGGTGTGTTAACGGTTAGCTGAACCATTGGAATGAGATCTATGTCATAGGTCGCAGTCCAGTTGTCCTTGTTGCCAAGTACAGAGTTGGTTGGGTTGTCAGCAGCATTGCCCCACTTAGTACCCATGACGTGGTACGCAGTGTGGTAGTCAACTGAGAGAACATCCTGCTTAGACAAGATGTTGCGATCAGCTTCAATCCGTAGATCTTGCTGAACACCTTCAAGGATTGTGCCTGACTTAAGTAAGTAGCAGTAGTACTCCTTGATGTGACCACTGGAACCAGGCTGAACTGTGTTCACCTGAGAATCCATGATTACATTCAAGCCAGCAAATGTGCCGATGCTCTGGGCACTAACGCCAGCACCGCCACCACCCCAGGTGACTGCGCCACCAGAAGTTAAGGAAGATGTGGAGAAGGTTAGTAGTCCTACCTGATAGAGATAGAAACCAACATTGGGGTGAACGATGATTGTGTCTAGTTCATCGCCACGCTCTCCAAGAAGTGCGCGTGCTGTTGCAACGTTTGCACCTGTTAGGTAGTTGGCTTCAGCAGCACCAGAAGCAGCAGCTTTTGCTAAGTCAGAGGCGTTACCTGAAAGGGCTGTGCCGAAAAGACCGTGTAGTTGATAGAAAAGTCTTTGGCTGTTTAGCTTGTTGATTGCATCAGCAAGTTGGTTGCGGATGTGAAGCATTGGATCTTCACCAGCCGCTAGAACTGCAACGTCATCAACCGCATAGGCAAAACCTCTGTGGCAGATGGATGCAATCTGAGTTGCTGTACCAATCTTCTGAGGGGTCATGTAGCCAGCAGTGCTCGTACCCCAACCTGCTGTTCCATCAATGATCTCCTCTGTTGGAGAAACTGGATTGAACTCAGGAACTTGAATACGTGTACCGCCTTCCTTTGCATCAAGGAAAGAACTACGAGCTACAGCTCCACTCTTGATGAAGAGACTGCGCTCTTTAATTGCCTCACTTACATAGCGAGATAGATTATTCCTTTTTACGATGTCCGCAAGAAGGACACCGCCGGAATAATTCTGAAACGGGGCTGCCATTTCAAAAAACGGGATTTAATTTACGGGGCCCAAGTCACAGACTCGGTATTAGTTTCACAGAAACTAACTAGCTACTTGCCTCTTTCTTGAGCACAGCTGCAAGATCGGGTTCTGTAGCTTCAAGGGCCATTTGCCTTGTGATATTAATACTACCTTCTTTCCAGGGATTCGCTTGTCCTGGAGCGACATTTGATGCTGGTGTTGGCTTTGCCCCCATCCCTGCTGCTGTAGTAGGTTTGAAATGGTGTTCCCAACCAGATCCAGGGTTCTTTAAGTTCGTTAAATAAGTCCCTATTTCTTGTTCTACTCCCCCATTTAGTACAACAACTCTTCCTTCACTGTTTCGTTGAAGTTTTCCTTGAAGAAGAGACAATGCTTGCTCAGCATTAATAGCACCCGCATTACTTATGGCTGCCAAAGCCGCAGTACGTGTTGCTTCCTGTTCATTGGAACGTTTTAAATCTTCTAGTTGAGACTTGAGAGTTCCTATTTCTTCTGTTTGGGTTTGGGCTGTTTTGTTTGCTTCTTCCCAGAGGTCTTTCCACTGGCCTTGGTCTTCCAGCTTTTGCTTCCTTTCGGCATCAGCTTTCTTGTAAACATCGTCCAATTTACCCTTTATACCCTTGAATTTCTCTTCGGTTTCAGCGTTCGCAGCCTTTAAAGCTGCGATTTGCTGTTCGTACTCTGCTTTTAAAGCATCTAGGTTTGGAGCGGCTGGCTGTGGTACATCAGTTCCAGCCACGGGCTGCTCAGCGGAAGTCACGGACTCCGGCTGGATGACTTTTTCTTCGATCATTATTCAGCGATGTCGTTATTAAAGGTTGGAGATGTAACCTCCTTTTTCTGTTTTGTGGTTAAACCTTCTAAAGGTTTTTTCGCCTTTGGTTTAGCTGGAGCCTTTTTTGGTGGAGGATTTAGCTCTTCCGCTCTTGGATGAGGAACAACTTCCCATTTGTAGCTTCCGTCAGGTTGTAAAACCTTGTCGATTGAGCCTTCTGGTCCTGATGTTGGCATGGCTTAAAAAGGTTGTAGATGTAGTATATCAGGAGCTCGAAGAATCGTCGAACTCGTTGGCAGAAGGTAGAACTTCGCCCTGAACAAGGATCTGTCGAAACTCGTCTCTCCCTAATACACCTTGCTCAAATAAAGAGGTCAGTGCAGTTACGTCTTGGCCTATTAAACGATCAATATCAAAATCTTTATTGATTTTTATTTCTGGGGGTTCCATTCCGAGGTATTGCGCAGATAAAACAAAGGCTTTTTGTAGTTTTTGTTCTAAATCAAGTGCAACCATCGAAAGCATGGAATTTGTATCTACTCGATCCAGGCGACGGGCATCTGCTGATTCTGCAACAAATTTCTGTTGGGAAAGAGTGCTGATGCCTAGAGAAGCCATTTGTTTTTCTATTTCCTGGATCTCGGCGGCTTGAGCTTCAAATGCTGTTGATGCGGGTTCGACGTAGTAAACCTTATTGCCAGGTTGCGTCGCCATTGCATAATTAACGCTGACTGACATGTCCTTTGTCTGATCATCCCAACCCTCAAGAACCAACATCGGCTGAGAAGCGACGTGCAAACTGTGTATTAAGTCAGCTTGACGCTGAAAATGGCACAAATTTAAGTGCGCGATGTCCAAAAGCGGCGGTTTGCTGGTCAGTGTGTCCGTTTTATTTGTGTAAACGGTCACGAGAGGAACTTCGCCCAAGCTAAATTCACCAGAATCTACTAATTCATAGTCTTTTGGAGTAATTGGAGCGGTAAATTGACCTGAAAAGCCTGTTTCTGTGCCATAAAGAGTCGAATCACTCTCTTTTTGCCTATAAACACGATATTGACCTGGTTCAATTACTCGAACCTGGTTATAAACAACTTCTCCAAACTCCCCTTCTGGCACAACTGCTTTCTCAGCAATACGAACTTGGATTAAATCGCCATAATTGACTTCTCGATCTAATCTCCATCCGTAAATATTGGTTGGATCAACATCGATCCAGTAAGGACGCCGATTTTCTGCCCTCTCTTCTGCTAATGACCTTGCCCCTGTCGGAGCAGGAAAATCCACCAGGGTATGGCTATGCCCGTAAGTAAGAGCACATATAAGGTTTCGGCGAGCGTATTCATCTAAATCTGACCCGCAACCATCAACGTTCTTAT
>VTLG01016531.1_pt1 | contig 26242 bp, 50 predicted proteins | sample 4694571 | NCBI WGS metagenome assembly VTLG01 (sample SAMN12604809, study PRJNA352737) | marine metagenome | biome: ENVO:00000447; feature: ENVO:00000209|ENVO:00000569|ENVO:01000036; material: ENVO:00002151; isolation source: viral sequences binned using virsorter ...
TCCTGTTTGAAAAAATATTGTTGGATCTATCTTCTTTTTTAATGGAGTTTTATTTACATGACCATATACCATAGGGAAAGATGTTAATCTGTCTTTTTTAGCATATTCATTTGTATCAGGAATTAAATCAGGAACTAAATTATCTAAACTTAATTGGGACATATCTTCTATTGATAATTTAATTTGAGATTTACTTTGATCAAATCTTGTAATTGTTCCCTGAGAAATCATAGAACATTCTTCTAAAGTTTTACAAGATTGAGATTTCCAATAAATTCTAACTGCACAATTTAATATATCTTTTATATTAGATGAAAATTTCCTTCCATGAAAAGATACATTACTAATACTTAAACCTGAACTTTGAATACGATATTTTTTAGTTGTTAAATCTAAACTTTCTTTAATATTAGGGATATTAGCCAATAATGGTTCATAATAATTCCCATCAAAATATATATTTTTTGTTGATAAATATAATTTTCTATCATCAGGCCAACCTGAAATTGATATAAGTTCATCTGCTCTTAAACCTTTATATATAATAACTAAAGGTGTTACATCTTGTCTGGAATTACCTGTGTCGGACTTGAATATATCACTTATTTCTATCGTCATTATCTAAAATCATATCCTTGTCTTATAGATTCTTTTAATTGTTCTACTAATTCTTCTTCTACAAAATCTTTACTCATAACATTGCCTGTTATTATTATTTGTCCTTGTCCTTGTGGCCCATCAACATTAGGCCCCTCAAGTGGTGTAATTTGTACTAATTCTGCACCTGCTTCCCCTGCTATAATTGGTGTTGCTCCATCTACCACTTCATTCATACCATATTCTGCAAAAGTTGTTTTTTCACCTGATCCACCACCACCACCTTGATCTTTCAAATCTGCTAATGCTTGATTTAATTGTTGGTTAGATTGTGATGCTTTGCCTATTAATACAGCACTTGCTGCTACTGCTTTTGCAGCAGTCAATGGATCTGATGGTGCAGGATTAGTCCATATATCTATTAAACCTTTAGCAGTATTTGCTTTAATCATTGCTTTTTGCATTTTAATTTGTTTTTCTTTACCAAACCCACCTGCAGCAATAAGTGCAGAAGCACCATCTAACACTTCTTGTTGTATATTATTTTCATCTTTTGCTACTTGTGTTACAAATTTACCAAAACCTTTAGCAATTTTTCCGAAAAATTTAGTACTTCCATGTGCAACATCTTTGGTTGTTTCTTCTACTGTTTTTATTGCTTCTGTAATTTCTTCAATTTGTGCTATAATCATTTCCTTTTTTTCTTCTCGCGCCTCATCTGTCCCACCTGTAAGAACATCTAATAAATTTAATTCTACAAGTTCTTCTTGTAAAACAAGCATACCTTCTAACCAAGCCTCTTTTGTTTCTTGCAAACCTGCAATAACTTGATCTTTCATTCCACTTGTATCTAATCCAGGTATTAATTTTTTCGTATCTTTATCTGGTTCGCCCTCATCTTCTCCTCCTTGACCAAAAAGACTTAATCCACCATCTTCTTTTAATAATTTTTTGGTTTCTTCAATCGTACTCATAAAAGTTCTAACTTGATCTATTACATTTTCATCAATTACATCAACTTCAGGTTTTATAGGTAACATCTCAACATTACTTTTTAATGTTGCAATATTGGCTAAATATTGATCAATATCTGCTTGTATTTTTGCTTTATCTTCATCAGTTTGAGCCATTTTTAAACCAAGTTCTGCATCTTCTAACTTATCTCGCATTCCTTCTAATTGGTACACAAGTTGGCTTCTTAATCTTTCTACCGCATCTTTCATTGCTGCATCAGTATAATCTATATCAGGTAAAACCTCAATAGAAGAAACAACCTCTTTTACAACATCTGACATTCCATTACCTTTTGGCCCTTTTGTTATTGTTTCATTTACATTATTCATTCTTACTTGAATATCTGCTAAAGCAGTTGTTAATTGAGGGAACATTTGTAAATATTTATTAGAACCGATTTCTTGATCTTTAAATGCTTGTGCTAATGCTTGAAAATCTAATATTACTTTACCTGTTACAGAATCCCATTTTATAGAAGATGCAATAATATCTTGCATTTTATTGTCCCATATATCTGATCCTTTCCAATCTTCAAATAAATCACTTGTTTCAATAAATTTTCTAACTGCTTCTTCATTTATTTTTGTTACATCTGAAAAGTCTAATGATTTACCAAAATCTTCAAAATATTTAGAACCTTCAAACATTGTTAGAAAAAACTTCTCAATTTTATCTCTACCCTCTCCTGTTGCGATTGTTATATTTCCAAAAATTTCATTTATTTCTGAATAATATCCAGCCCAATTAATTTCATCTGCATTAAATTTATTCATTACACTAACAAAATGATTTAATTCTCCTGCAACACCAGTTATTGCATTAGAATAATCTTGAGTTTCTTTAACTTGATCTGCTTGTAAAGAAGCCATTTGTGCTCTTATTAAACTTGCTTCTGCTTCTAATGTTACTAATTGTATTCTTTTTTCATAAGTCATATTTGCATTTAATAAAGCAGTTTTTAATTGTTCGTTTGTAACTTTTTCAGCATTTATATTTTTTAAGAAATCAGGATATTCTTTTTGTAAATCTCTAATTAATTTCACTCTCATTGATTGGCTTGTGTTTGCATTAGTGATAGTACCAACCATCATATTTAATTGTGTTTGTTCACCTATCATTGATGATATATTTTCATTAACTGCATCTTTACTGCTAATCATACTATTTATAAATCCTGTAAGTCCTACTACTACATCTTGAGCAGCAGGTAATAAAGCATCTCCCATTTTAGCAGCCAATCTATCTACTGCGTCCATCATATTAGACATATTACCTTCAAATGTTTCTGCAAGTGCTGATGTAGAACCTGATATTCCCATTTGTGGATCTTGCATTGCATCTATTAATGCTGTTCTAAATTGAGGTAAGGTAAGTTTAGTTATATCATCTATACCTTTAAATGATTTAATTAATTCTAATACTCCTCGTTCTCTTAATACATCTGCTGCACCTGCTCCACCTGCAAAAGCCCTACCCATAGCATTTGCTGCTTCAACTACATCTGTTCCCATAAATGCTGCTAAATCTGCTACACCTTTAATGTTTTTTTCTGCGTCCATACCAAATGCTTTTAATGTAGCACCTGCTTGTACTACTCCCTTTACTGCAAATGGTGTTGTTGAGGCTACTTTTACGAATGTTTGAAATGCTTTTGTTCCACGAGTAACACTACCATACATAGTATTTAATCTTGTTTGTAATGTTTGAAATTGTGCTGCAGTTTTAATTGCATATCCACCTACTGCAATAATAGCAGTACCTGCTATGGCCATACCTGCTTTTATTTTACTGGCATTTTTTGCTAAAGCATTTTGACTTTTATCAAGTTTATCTACATCTTCTTTGGTTTTTTTTACACCTTTTGAGGTAAATTCTAATACATATTTATTTTTTATTGACATCTTTTTTCTTTCTTTCTGCTGCTAAATGCTGAATACAATGATCTTTTTCAGCACTATATATTAAAAATTCATCTACTACACTTGCAGGTGTAATTTGAACAGTAGAATATAAAGGAGTGTTAGATTCTAATGAATATTGAACTTTTTTAATTCTATTTTGGATTTTAATATCATAAAAGTTTGTAGGATTGGAATAAAATAAATGTGAAACAAATAGAGATTCCCCCAAAGGATATTTGTTAAATGATTTATCATAGCATCTACATAATTCTTCATAAACATCTTCTATATTATTAAATTCTATTTCTTTGTTTAAAGTTAAACTTCTTGCTTTGTATGGGAAGGTTGCGAATTGTTTTACCTTTTCACAACCTTTATAATAATACCATACATTTAATCTAAATAGAATTTCATCTACTTTTTTTTGTTTAAAACATCTCCTATAACTCGGAACAATTCCATAATTTCTTCATTAGAAAATTCATTGATTTGTTCATCTGTCATATCAGTTGCTACTCTAATAGAATCTACCATATTTGTAAAAAATTTAGAGTTATTTTCTTTTGATACTTGCATCATTAAATCCATAAGTTCGCATCTCTCATCAAGATTTATATCTTTAATAGTTACTTCTCTTTCGGATTTAACTTTTCCGTCTTGTTTAATTACAAGATCTATTTTTTCCATTGCTCTTTCTCCTTGTTTATTATGCTATTGTTATACCTACCATTTTAACAGTAGCACCAATATTGTCTGCTCCTACTACTGTGAATGGTATTGTTTCCATTAATGCTGCACCACCATTATCAATAGATGGTTCATTTAAGAAACATTTATCAAGTGCAATTATAAAATTACTATCTTCAGTAATGTTAATATCTACTGTATTACTATCATAGAATTTAGCAAGTAAATCGTATACATCATCATTTCTTAAACAAGTTAATGATCCTGATACCTCAAATCCACCTGTCATTGCATATCCAAATGGTTCAAAACTACCATCTGTTTGATCTTTGTAATGGATTCTTTCTATTGTTCTATTTACAGATAACTCCCAAGATTGTACTACAAGTTTTTCTAATGAGCCACCATTTATACCTGTAGTATCTGCATCTAAACTTCTTATATTTTTAGGTGTTCCTTCATCATAAGAATTACTTGAAATAGCATCTCCACTATATTGTGGTGTAAATCCTGTTACCCAATTAATGGTACATACAAGTTCTCCACCTTCAGAGCCAATATCTTGTGTTAGTGTAAATCCTGTTCCAACACACCCTTGACATACCATATGTTCAAATGGATCTGATTCAGATGAATCTGCACCTGCATTTAAAAATCTAAATTCAAATGTTGAAGCACTACTTGCTCCATTTTTATAAGTTGCAGTTGGAAAAGCATAATCATTATTTAATACTGCTTCACTTGAACCTGATTCAAATACTGCTTCTGTTGCTAATAATACTGAATCAGGTGTTCCTCTTAACACTGTGTCAAATGTCCATAATTTAGTACCTTGAGCATGATGTCCTTGACTTGCAGTCATAGTAAAAGTACCTGCTCTTTGTGCAGAATATTCTACAGGAACGCCTGCTTCAGGTATTGTAAAACTTGTTGTTTGTAGTTTCTTTAAACCTGTATCATTAGGTTGATCACCTACTGCTGATTCTTTTTGGTAGAATACTTCTACATTTTGTGATGGTTGATAATTAGTTGCTTGACTCATTATTTACTCCTTCCGTAGTCTTTTTTGCTACTTTTTTTTCTGTTTTTGGCTTTGGTTTTCCGACTTCCTGTAAAGTAGCAAATACTTCAGCAGGAATAAGATCAGGAGATGTTACTTCCACAACACCACCTTTTTCCAATGTCTTAACTTTATGAACTCCAAAATACTTTTCTTTTAAGTTTTTAAAGTCTTTTGTTGCTTTAAATTTCATAACTTCTCCTAATTGAAATGGTTATAGTTAGTTATTATCAATGTATATTCTATAATATACAAATTATCTTTATCTTCATTTTCAGAATCTTGGACATCATAAGTAATTTCATTAATATTTAATTCTGCCCAATTATCTGAATAAGTTTGCTTATCAAGCAAATGTTTTTTTAGCCTATCTGATTTCTTTTTAACTGATTCATTAATTCTTATTTGCGACATATCACATTTATGGTAATATCTTAAATCTACAGAATATGCCCTTATTTCGTAAGCATTTGATGTTTCTATGTTATCACTTGAAGTAAGATTAATTCTAATAAATTCGCTACCTCTATCAATAAATTTAGGGCTTATATATACATTCTGAAACTCATTATCAACATATTGCTTCAATGCTTCTTCAATTCTTCCAAATGCTACATTATCATAGGTTACAGCCATTAGTAAATTCTTTTCCTTTTAATTACTTTTGATGGACTTAAATCATTTCTTATTGCATTTATAGATCTTGTTCCTTGAGAATTTGTTTGTTTTAAAGTATAATTTCTTACCTCTATATCCCATCTATCATTAGTATTCATAGTTGCACCTTCAAATCTTACATACAATCCATTGCCTATATGATCTAAACCACCTGTAACTTCCCAATTTAATTGTTCAGAACCATATAATTCGTTACCATCAAATGTTTTAATAGTCATTTTAGCACTACCATAAGCACCACCTGTTGTGCATATCATTTGGACTCTATCATATCTTTGCCCTGTCCACTCTCCATATGTTTCTACTAAATTCATACTACCTGCATTTGTAACTTCTATAATATCTCCTGATGAATCAGTTTTATCAGTTTCAAAAGATAACTTCCATTCTCCCTTATTTAACTTATCAACCATTCCTGTACCATCAAGATTTGTAATTTGTTCTTGTATAACCTCTGCTTGTTCCCATTCTCCACTTGCTCTTTGAAGATTTACTGCTACAATATAACAAGTTAATTTAATGAGTATTGCATCATATTGTGCTGTATCTGAACTTGGTACATCAGAATGAATAAAACTCTTTGGAATAGGATTAGGAAAGCGATTATCAAGCATATTATTAAGTTCCATTGATGCTCTATATAATTGATTATTCATTACTGTAGCCCAATCACTACCTGATTCCATAACTAAATTATTTGGATCAGAAGAACTGTTAAAATAATAAATTGCATCTGCTCCTGAATCATAATACCAATCATCTGCTGAATCTACTGCACCTGAATTCGCTTGTGCAGCACCTAATTCTTTACCATCTACATATAGTCCATATATAAGTCCTGTATTATGAGCAACATATTGGTTTGATGTTGCTGTTGCTACCCAATTATATATTGGATTCTTATTATCATTCATACTTACTAAATGAGGAAAATAATCTCTAAAATTTGCTTGTGTAGCATAACTAAATGTTGTTGTAGCCATATTTATCTCCTATATGAATCCTAATATTTCAATATCCGATTCTAATATTTGATTAAGAGATCTTGCCGAAATATTTGTTAATATATTTTGTTGGTCAGTTGTTTCATTAATACCTCCACTATGTGCTGAATTATAATTTGCATAAATTTTAAATTCTGCATTTGGTGGCCCAACAAAATCAATAGCCCCTGTTTCATAATTTATAGTTCCATTTGCTTCTCCACCTACAAGATTCCCTTTTCCATCATCATAAGTAAATACTGATATATTAGGTTGTTGCACATAGGTTTCTCTATCAAAAATATTATCATCAGGCAATTTTGCTGCGACAGCACTTTCTACACTACCCACCGCTGGAAATATTCCTGCACTCCAAAGATCTGTTCCACCACTTGATGAATCTCCTAATGCAATCGCACTTATTCTTGTTCTATTTCCTGATGTAAATCTAATATCACCATTAACTATACCTACATTTACTCTTTTCCCTTTTAAATTACCTGAAGAAGCAGAATAAGCAGTATCCATTTGAGATTGTATAAGATTTAATACTTTCCCTATTGTTAAATCACTTGAATCACTTGTAAAACTTAAATCATAAGCACTACCACCATCTGCTGTAATAGTAAATTGATATGTTGTAGAAGCAGTTAAACCTGAAGCACTTGCAGTTGATAATCCACTTAATCCCATTTCTTGATAACCTTGATTATAGAATTTCATAGCAAAAGAACCTTTAACAATACCTGATGGATATGTCAAACTTCTTCCGTAGGCTAAAAGATTCATACATTTAAATTTTCCTGATTCATCAGTTTGAACATAGGTATAAGCATTATATTTATTATAAGCATTAAAAAAAGGTAAATCTACTGAAACATCATCTGCGTGAGTTGCAGCAGTTGATCCATATGCTCCTCTTATAACAGTTAAATAATTATTTGCTAAATTAGATTTATCTCCTATTGCAGTAACTTCACATATCTCATTTTCTAATCTTATTAGATCCCCAACTCTAAATAAATTTGCAGTACAATTAGTAGCGCTTGTATATGGTTCTAAATATAATGTTGTAGTTGTTGTTCCTGAAGCAATAGTGCCATCTGTTGCAGTATCTACATCTGCTGTGCTATCTACTTCTAATGTTGAAGCAACATCATAACCTGTTGTGCTTATTGATGAAGAATTACCCGCACTTGCATCATCAGCATATCCAACCCACCATTGATTTGGTAACACCATAAATTCATCTGCTGCTAATATTATAGAAGAATATCTTAATGTTTTTGCACTACCTGGCCCAAGATCCACACTATTGGTTTCATCTCCACTATTATCTTTCCATTCTCTATATGTTAATTGGATTTCAGAAGGAACTTGACTATTATTTTTAATTACAATTAATTTAGCACTTCTCATTTTTTGCCCTACCGCAGAAGATAATCCTGAAGTTGTAGATCCGATAGTAACAAGTGTTGTAAAACTATCTGTATTATCTACTGTCTGCATACTTCTAACTATTTCCGTATATTGATCTTGCATTTGCATATTAAAAGTATCACCTTTGCCTGTTCTAATTTTTAAATCTGTATTTAAATTTGCCATTCTTTTCTCCTAATTAAAGTGGTATAAAACCTGTGTCTGTAACATTATTGAATCTGTATTTGTTTCATTTTCAACAAAACAAGCAATAACTTCTCCTGCTGATACAGAAGAACTATCTATTGAACAATCTACTGTTTTAATAACATTTCTATCTACTGCTGTTGCCTGTCCATTTGCAAGTAAAGTTCCATTTGATAAATTACCATCATTTGTTCCACCTGTATTAGCCATTGTGAATTTATAAAGATGGACATTAATTGTGCAATCAGTATCTGTTATTGTAGATACCATAAATTTTACTGCATCTATTGTTAAATTAATAGGGACTATAAATAAATTTTGTAATAAATCATCAGTTGCAGCCCCTGCATCTAAACTTGTATCAGGATCTGTGCCTGTTCCACAAGAAGTTTCTACTGCTGTTCCAAAATATGGGGACATACCTCTACCTACAAACATATGTGTACCTGATGCTGAAGGCACTAATGTTTTTGCATGAAATTCTAATAATTGACTATTAGCAGGTGTTAATGTTGTGCCTACTTTAAATATAGAGTTTGTTGTATCTGCTGAGCAAATATAAGATCCACCTGTTGATCTAACATTAAATGTTGTAGTTGTGTTATCATTTTGAGGCATAACACTTAAAATATCATCACTTATCGTTATACAACTTTTAGTACCTTCTCCATCTTCTATATTTGTTCCTGTTGTTGAAATACCATTTGTTTCATCTGCTGTTTTTAATAAACTTTTATATGTACTTGCAGGACTTTTACCAACTAAACTTCCCATCTAAACTCCTCTATATTCAAAAACTGCTGTCCAAACTAAATCATTAACTGCTAATTCAGGCGTTACTGATATTGCTAAAATATCTCCTGCTAAAAATGCAGCATCTTGGTTATTAAAAGTAAAAGTATATGCAGTATCATCTATAGGCATTTCTTGTTCTTCTGTTGCTGATGCAGTTGCATTAGGAACTTCTGTTCCTTCAGAACTTTTATGTAAACCTACAACAACAGTATCTGCTCTTGCTTCACTTCTTAAAACTACTTTTTTTAACACTCCATCATAAGGAGAAACTATCGTATTAAACTCATTTCTACCTGAAGAAGATGTTTGTTCTAAATTATAACCAACAAGTGGTAAGTAAAACTTACTTGTGCCTGTATTATAAGCGCCACCATTTAATATATGTATTGTAGGTTGATTAAGTATGGATCCAGTAACCTGTAAATCACCTATAACTTTAACTTTTGCATTATTACTATTATCAGGATAGGAGGTAGACATCTCTAAAGGAGAAGCCTCACCACCTACCTTGATAGGCTTTAAATTATAATCTAATGGACTATTATCGCCCAATGTTATATTATTAGCCATACGAGAATCCCTACCTTCTCATTTTTTTCTTCTTTTTAGCAGGTCTGCCCTTTTTCTTTCCATATGTACCTTTACCCTTAGGCATTACTTACCTACCAACTTCTTCAATCCACCCCATATCATATCAAGTAATATATCATCATACTTGGTTGGACTTAATTTTACTACTTTTTCTAATACAAAAAATACTGCTAAAGCAATATCCCAATTTGTTGTTATCCATTCTATAATAAACATTATTTATTCTCCCATTTTATTTTGTTATATAAATATATTATCCACATTACTCCGATTGTCAAACTAACTATATCAGGTAATATGTTCCAAAAATTAAGTGCTATTGCACCGAATGATCCTACTGTTGTATTCAAACTATCTAACATTTAATTCTCCTTTATTTCAAAATGAGGGAAATCATCAAATCTATTGTCTGATACTTCCCAATCGCTATCCCAATCTCCACCCCACCGAAGATCTATATTATACATACCTTTTGCTATTCCTTTGACAAATCCTGCAAAAAGAGTAAACCTCTCTCTGTCAGTCCAATCAATAGGGTAAGGAACAACATCAGCGGCACGACTTGGATAAGCATTATGCCTACCATCAGGAAACTTAACCATCGTCTTACCTTCTTCATATAATTTGTTTTGTCTTTCTTCTTCTCTATGTCCTTCAATTACAGAACAATCTACATATTTTATTACTTCATTAAATATATTTTGCAATCTTTGATCACAGGTTTTTAAGTTATTTTTAGATCTTGTACCAAATCTCGGCATATTATCTCCTAATATAATGGGGAGAGTATCACAAGGAAGATACCATAAAACGAGCAAGGAAAAACACAACTCCCCCCATTAATTATTACTCGTTCTTCCTTTTTTCCTAAAGATTTTATTATAATTTTCTTGGTATTGTTTATCAGTTACAGGTATTCTATAATGACTACCTTTACCATTAGTTTTTTCTTCTACTTCAGACATTAATCTTCTATATGTAATATTAACTGTAAATCGCCATCTGCAAATGTAGGAGTAGTTGATGATACTAATAGACCTTGAACATAAACACTTGTGCTGTCTGATGCTGCTTGTAATAACATTAAATCATCATTATTTTCACCAACACCAGTCATAGGTACCATTTGATGTATTTTTGAAGTATCAATATGAGCCCCTGATGTTGCTATATCTCCATCTAATCGACTTATACCACATATATTATTAGCAAGTAAATCTGCATCAGATATATTAGCAGTTGCATTAATTGTTCCAAGTGCTGTATTTCCTTCAGTAAAAACAAAAATCACATCATCTGAACTATCAGATTTATCAAAAATATAAGCCCCAACTAATTTAGAGCAACCACCTTTTTCTAAAACTGCTCTTGGTATTTCTGTTGCTGTAAATAAAACATCTCCCTGAGCATAAGCATCTGTGCTTAATGTAGGTGTAACTCTTATAATTCTTTTGCTACTTCTAACTACTCCATCTCTACTCATCTACAACCTCCTTTTTAGGTGCTTTTTTCTTTTTAGGCTTTGCTTTAGGTTTTGACTTTTCTACAATCTCTATATCAAATCTTCCATCTTTTTCTAAATTTTCTAATTTTTTTGCAGTAATAGAACACTCAACATTAAGTGTCATTCCTGATGGAACTTTATTTCCTCTAAATATAACTTTACAATCTTTCATATAATCTCCTGTTGAATATAGGGAGGCATAAAGCCTCCCCATATATTATTAACTTAGTTAATTGCTTACCAAGAAGTTGTTCCTTCTTCTACAATTCCCCAACATTTAGTTTGACTTGCATCTTGAACTAATTTAGCGCCACCGATATAATCGCCCACTAATTTGTGTGCAATATAATCAATATCGTATTCTGAACTAACAGAAGGTGCTTTGCTAAAACCGTATGCTAATGCAGAGTTATGAATTAAGAATCCACCTAATACATTACCATTAGTTAAAGCACCATCATCAGAATCTACAGCATCATTATGATTTGTAGATGTGATATGGTTAGAAAGAACTACATTCATACCCATAACTGAACCAACTTGTCCATTAGGAACATTAACTGCCGCTGTTTTAGAAATATGAATAAAATCATCTATTCTAAATAATGAAGCATATAAAGTTGGATTTAATATAAGTGTGCACTCATTAAGTGGACAATTATTTTCTAAAACAACTTTGCTCATATGTGCTAATGTTAAAGCATCAATAGTTTTTGCTGTTGTGTTACCTGCAATATTAATACACTCTGTTGTTAATGCAAGAGCAGTTTCCACTTCTGTTTCAAATCCTAATGCTAATTTATAACCAATAGAATCTGCATACATTGAAAGTAAATCTGAATTTGCTTGAACTGCACCCATATCTTCAACCATTGCTGAAGCATATTTATGTGAAGTTAATGCTAATGAAAGACTATCTTCTGTTGCATTAGTATAATTAACAGGAACATGAGGTGCTTTTGTCGCTGCGTCTGCAACATCTGCAACTGATGGTATATTAACTGTATCACCACCACCTGATACTAAAGAACTATAATCTGTTCCTACATTTGTCATAACAAGATTCTTTTTGAAACTTGCTCTTACTGCTTGACTCCATATCTCTGGTATAAATACTGCTAATTCAGTATCAGAGGCTTGAGAGGCTGCAGGATTTGCTAAACCTGTACTTGTGGCCATTTTGACTCCAATCTAAACCCTCTATCAACTGCAAAAATGCCTTCAAGTAGGGTTGTTTATATTAAAAATTTTATATTATTTTTTGTAAGATTTTAATATTGATTTCCAATTAGATCGTTTTTCATCAGGAGATAAATTTGTCCAATCTGCGACTTTATTACCACTTACATCTCTAATAGGTTGAGTTGTATTGGTTGGAGCAGGTTGAGGCTTCTGCACTTTTGACAAATGTTTCCTTAATTGATCATTACTTAAAGATCCATAAACTTCTTTGTCTTGATCATCTAATTGAGAAATTAAATCTTCTCTTTCCTTTGCTTCTTTTTCAGCATAAACATTAAGTTTTTCTTCATATGTTTTAACTTTATTAGATAATTCAGCATTTAATTCTTTAAATTTGCCTTGTTCTTCTAAAGTCTTAATACGATTTGCTTCATCTTTTGCATCTCTCTCTTTTAATTTGGCTTCTAATTCTCTATTCTTTTTAGTAACCTCATTAAAACGAGCATAAGGAATTGACTCAACAGTATTAGTATCGTTGCCTGTTGCTTCAACGGAAACATTTTCGTCTGTTTGGACGGAATCTAATTTGACACCTTGATTATCGGTGGTTGGATTTTCATTTGAATTTTTCATAATTCTTCCTTGTAATTTAGTTAATGTTGTGTGTTATTTCAAAGTATTTATTTCAGTAATACTGATTTTATTGCTTCCTCTACTGCCTCATATACTGCATTAAGGACTTTTTCTTCTGTTTTTTCATTAATGAAAGGAACATCTACCTTATCATTTAATTTATCAATAATTTTTTTCTTGGTTTCATCATTAAATAAGTAACCTGCTATTAGATCTTTAATATCCATTATTTCTCCTTTATTTGTTTTTCAAGTTTTAAGATTCTTTTTTGTAATCTCTTTACTTTTTTATCTAAATCATTATCTTCAAATACATACTTCATAATCTGCTTCACAACAGATGGTGTTAATATCTTAATTATAGATGGAATGAATATTCCCATTATTTACCTAATACTTTCTTAATTATAAAATATAATAATATTATAAAAATAACAGTTGCAATATCAATAAAATGATTTCCACTATCACTTTCAATAGAGCCAATAGGTGTATCTATTTTTACTCTTTGAGTGCTATTCATCTTTTGCTGATTCCATAATTCTCATAATTTTATCTGTATTATCATCTTTTCTTGCATATACTTCAATTAATGCCTCGTATATACCTTGAAACTTCTCAACTTTCATTTGTACCTTTTTTTGTTGATCTATCAATTTTATAATAATACCTTCCAACCTCTTGAAATCTTGATCCAACTCCTGCATTAATGTTTTTTGGATAAACTGATTCTGTTTCCATATATAGAATCCGAATGCTACCGTCATCGCTACAGGTATTCCAAATTGTTCCAATATCTGTAAAATATCCATTATTTATTCCCATCTATGAGTTCTCCTTGTACTACTGCTTTTCCTTTTATTATTTGTACTACATTAGTAGTAAAATGCCCTTTATCAAAAAAATCTACTATTGCAAAGGCATGACTCCAATTATGCTCTCGTCCTCCAAGCCAAGCATTAGATTGTTTACTCATATCCTTCAAGCAACCTAAACTTATCGCACTAACCTGCCCACCTAACATTGTAGCAGAGTGCATCTGAACATCGTGAGTGTGTCCATATATTATATTGCAACCTAATTTACGCAGATGATTGGCTGCGTGATATTGTCCTCCATAAAAGTTTCCATGATGAAAGTATAATTTACCTATCTTTAAAAACTTACTATTATGATGAAATTTATATCCTCTTTCTTTCAACATTAAAGCATTTTCAGTTTTATATTGTGGTAGATATGGGTGTTCATCTACAAATTGATCAAGCCACAACTCGTGATTACCTTGACAAAAATGTCTTTCCTTACAATCTACCTTATCAAGCGAATAATCTATTATATCCATCAACTTATTAACTTCTTTAAGTTCTTTATCCATATCAGGTTGAATATATTCTAATGGTGGCTTCTTCTTTCTTTTCCACTTCCAATGACTAAAAGCATCGCCTTCTACTGTATCTCCGAGATCAATATATATATCAGGTTTACATAGTTCAATCGCTTTACATACTACCTTAATTGCAGCCATATCTGCTAATGGTGCGTGTTTATCAGGTGTTACGATTGCCCTTTTTATCATTTACGCCCTTCTGTTGATTTCTTATACTTAATAGGTGTTTCTAAATCTTCTCCCTTATACTCTATAGGCACTAACATACAATTACAATTAGTACCACATACACTGAATTCGCTTTTAGGTAACCCAATAGTGCTGAAATAACTTATATCCCCTATCTCTCCATGTCTTGGTTTACAATCAGGACATATATTCTTTCCTACTGTAATCCATTTATATTGTTTAAATTCTTTTTGTGAAAATACTTTTTGTGCTGCTAAATTACCTGCTTCTTCTATTGCATTTTTGGATATTCTTTTTACACCATTACGAAGTTGTCCAAATATTCTACCACCTACAATAAGATCTGCAATCAATACTTTTTTTATTTCTGATACTCCCATACCTGATAATCTCATAGAATTTATTCTTGATAATAAGGCTGCAGTAACAATTAATGCTAAATCATCAAATTGTTTAGATGTTTTTGATCCTAATTCATCATAAGTGTTCATAGTTTTGAAAATAATTTAATAAGTTTTTTCTTTAACATTCTTTCTATTTTTCTATATGTTTGTGGATATATATCAAAAAACTCTCTTTTAGGTAAATTCCCTGCTCCTTGTTCGTGATATTGAGCAATTTTTACTCTTTGATTTGCTAAGGATATTGTAGATTTACCACTTTTATTTTTAATAGGAGGTAATCTTCTCATCATACCTGTTGCTACAAGTGGTTTAATTGGTTGTCCTTTTTTTCTTTTTTGTTTTGCAGTAGATGCTTTTACTTTTTTAATTGCACCTTTGGGGCCTTGTGATGAGTCTAATCCTGATTTAATATCTTTTACATTAATTTGCGCTGCAAGAATTATAGCCTTATCAATTAATTTGTTAATATTTTGTTCAAAATCTATTTGCTCTTTTACTTTTCTAAATTTTGCTTTCAATGCTCTTTACTATCCTATCTGCTTTGAGTTCTCCTGCCTCAATAGCCTGTTTAAGTTCATCGTCAAGTGATTCGTAGAATTGTTTAGATAGTTCTCGCATATAAATTTCAGGATTAGCAAGTAATTGATCTATATCTATAACTCGTAATAATTCATCTATTTCATTATCTATTTTATCCTCTAAATCAGATATTGTATCTAAATATGATTTAAGTACCTTCGCCATTTGCTCGGTTTAGTTTAAATATGTTATCTGTCGTATCTATTTCTTGTTTCTTTTCGTCTAAATAATCTATTGCTGCTTGTCTATCAGGGAACTTATCAGGATCTTCAGCCATCATATAATCATATTTATCTGCTAATCCATGTTGGAATTTCCAATCCCATTCTTCTCTTTCTCTTTCAAAATCAGGGAATTTAACCTCTGTATAGTCAAGGCTTATATCTTCAGGTAATTGTTTGCCTGTTTCTACCTGTATAATCTCTCTTTCAATATTATATATTTGTTTTTCTGCTCTTCTCCACTTTTCTACTTCATCTTCTCTTGCTTCTAATAATTCTAAATTCTCTATCTTTAATGCTACACCTGATTTACTTCCTGATAAACCAAAGTCAAAGTTAAGATTGTTATTAAATGCTATTGTTTTAAGTTGAAACTCAATGCCTTCTTTAATATCATTAATGCTTGTATTAGATGATATATTGCTCATATTACCCTCATCTATTACTACTACCTTATTAAGTCCTAATTGAATATTGTTAGCATCTACTCTGCCCTCTATCACATATTGTCCACCTGCTGTTCTAATATGATGTTGCAACATAGTCATAGCAATATCTATTTGCTTATTTCCAAGTGCTATATCCATTGCGCCTTCATTCCAAAATTCATCTACCATTGAGTTAGGTTGTATAAATATAAATGGTAATACTCCATAAGGATTAATATTATCTTCATTTACACTAATCTTTTTACCTGTGTTATCAAACATATAATGCTCATCAGCACTCCAATATACATATAAATCTTCTTCTGTATTTCTCCAATCTGCTGTGGCTTTATTAAGTGGATATGTTAATCCAATAGGCTTTAAAGGATTATATGGATCCATTACAGGAACAAAATTCATTATAGGGTGGTATACAAAATTATCTTCTTCCCAACACACATGAATTGCTATTGTTCCAAGCAGATTATGTACTCTCTCAAAAGATTTCATTTTCCAATCTTTATCTTGAGTTAGATTGTAGTATAAATCATTCTCAACATCTCTTATAGGAGCATCTTTATATACTAATGATATACGATTGATTAATTTCTTAGTAAGATTTACATTATATATAGGGATTTCTTGTTGTAGTGTTCCAGAAAAGTATTGATCTATATATTTGCCTGTATTATTATAAGTATAGTAATCAAGTGCCTCATCTCTTAATTCAAGTAGAGCACTTTGATTCTCCCATTTTAATTGTCTTATTGATTCTTCTATAATATCTTTTGCTGTTGAGTATACTATCATTCCCTCTCCTTAAGCCATATAAGTTTTTGTTACAGGTTTTTTAACAGGAAATTCATAATCAACTGCATATCTAAAAGCGTCTGTTAAATGTGTTAGACTTGAATTAGTTTTATCAATTTCTCTTGTACCTTCTTTTAATACCACTTGTTCCAAGTCTTTTATAAACTCCTTACATTCTGAATCTACTATTGTAAATTCCATTGCTTTATTAACTGCATTAACACTATCTGTTATAGATGGTGCTTTCTTTTTTACTCGTAATCCAAATCCTTGTTGTCGTAGAATGTCGTGATCAGACATCATTGCTGATGTATGTCTATTCTTACCTGCAGGATCAGGATAACAAATATAGTGTCCTGTTGTATCAACCTTTTTATGTTTAGGTTGTAATAAGTTGGGATTCTCGTATGGATATTTTTCTTTTATTAGTTTAGCAAGTCGTTCTGTCATTAAATCTACACCTCCACTATGTGAAAGTTGCATCTCATCAAACACTCTTATCTTTGGTTTATCTTTGTATATCTGAAATAAAACACAAGATATTGGATCTACATTGAAATCCATTGCTATTCTAATAGGTAGGGAACTATTATAAGAAACTTTATCTACATTTTTTGCTCTATCAAAGCCATAGTAGCAAGTTCCATATTGCAAATTTACAAAATTACCATCAATATAACTACTAATTAATTTTTGATCATAATTTTCGTATAATGAATCTATAAAATCTTGAGGTAGAAAAGTGTTGTCTGTTGTCTTGCCTTGTATTAAAGAATAGCCATTCTTTGGTTTATCTTTCCATAAATCATACACAAAATTAAAACCTTCAGGTGTTGTAGTAATCCAACCTGATAAATGATTACCATCTCTTAATCTTGACAGTCCCATCTTCCAAGCCTTATCATCTTTAAGTAGTGCTGCTTCATCTATACCAAACCCTGCTAAATTAAGCCCTGCCCACCTTCTAAAGTTTTCAGCAGATCTTAATATAATATCACTATAACCATTTTTCCATATAATAGTGTATTTGGATTCACTTGCTTTATATTTAAATTTAAATCCTAAATCTTCTAATGTTTCTTCAAGTGTAGGTTGTAATACATCTCTAATCATAGGATAAGTTGGCTCTGCTAATAGTATGGTCTTACAAGGATTTCTACCTGCTTCTAATATTGCTTTTAATACAAATGCTGTAGTTTTACCACTACCATATCCTGCTACAAGTGCAGGGTATTTTGATTTAGATCTGATGAATTTGTTTTGATGATTGAATACTTTAAAGGACTTCAAGATCAAAACCTTCTACAAGTTCATCTTCCATTACCATAGGTTGTTCTGATTGTCCTAATACTTGCTTTCCAAGCCATATCTGCATAGTCACATTACCATTTTCTGCTGACTTCCATTGCATCTGCCTTAACCTTATTTTGCCCTTTTCCCTCCCTTTTGTAAGAAAATCTCCATAATTCCTTGTAAGAGTGGTTTGGCTACAATCAAAAAAGGCTGATATTTCCCTGTTAGTGCAACCATAAGAAGCAAGTTGTTCTATCTTTGATGTTTCTATCTTATGTTTTTTAGGTCTCGCCATAATAATTGGAGCATTGAGGTAGGATTTGCACCTCCTTCTTCACATTGGAATATGTGATGTGTTACTACATACACCATCAATGCCTAATCTTTTCTCCTTTATACATTCCTATACCCATCTCTTTTATTTTATCAAAAGGGATAACAGGAACAGTTAAATCTTTTCTTTTTTCTCGATCTATAAAATATACATACCTTAATTGATACCCTTTTAAAGGTTTGTATCCTGCTTCTTTAAATACTCGCATACTTGAAGCACCGTTATTTTTTCTAATGTTTTTGCTTTTAGTTAAAGATGTGCTATTGACTATCTTATTCTTTAGCCCTAACCTTAAAGAAATATCAGTAGCAACTTCTCCATTTGGTGCTTCCCATATTGTTGTATTTTTTTTAATATTTGTTAATAAAAATCCACTTGCTCTATAAATAGTTCCGTCCCCACATTGACAGCCATCAGAAAAAGATAAGATCCATTTAATGTGAGGTGCATTTTTTTTGATAAGTCTTATTGATATTGCTATACATCTGCTTTCTGAATTTTTAGGTAAAACATCATCAAAAGCCATTCTGTTTAATTCTAACATTTCATTCCAACCTGTGTTTTTAACTAACCCTATTGTTCTTCTTTTGTCCAATGGAGAACCATAACTCATAACTCCGTGTAGAACATTATTATAAAATGCTCCAAAATGTAATTTGCTATTTGGAACTACTTTACCTGAATAATGGTATTTTTTTACAAATTGATTTGCAATTTTTGAGGGGATTACTTTTAACTTAATATCTTTAACCTTCATAACTGTCACATATCCACCAAAGAGCATTACCGTTGCTGTTTTCATTTCCAGTATCAGTAAAATCATTTTTCTTTGCTTTTTTTAGTGTTGCCTCTACTACTTCATATTGTTCATCTGATAAAGTAAATGTTATTTGCCTAAAAGGTTCTTTATCCCCATCAGGAAGTTCAAACTCCTCCCCATAACCTGCATCAAACAACTTCAAATCTTTTTCTTCAAAACCAAAGTCCATAAGTTCATCTAAATCAAAGTTGTCTGCAAGTACATCAAAATCCCACTCCCCTGTATTTTGATTAAGCCTGATGTTTAATTCTCGTTCTTGTTCAAGTGTTAAGTCAAGTTCTACACAAGGAACTTTTTTTATTTTTAATACATTAGCAATGTTTACTCTTTGATGTCCACCAATTATAATGTTTTTTCTATCTTTGTTTACATTAATTAATATAGGATCTACTAAACCAAATCTTTGTATGCTGTTTCTTAAATTCTGATATTGTCTTTGTGATAATTGTCTTGGGTTATATTCTGCTGAAATCAACTGATTTATATCGTATTCTTTAATCTTCATATATCTTCCTTTTTCATTAAAAACTTGCTCAACCAATATAGTGCTATTTCATAAGGATTCACCTGATGTTTAATACTATACATTTTTTTTCCTAAATTATGGTATTCCGTATGACAATCTCTACATACAGGGATCGCTGTATAATGCTCCCTTAATGGCTTCTTCCTATCTCTCCCCATTCCTATTTGGTCTATATGGTGTGGTTCTGTAGGTGTTTGTTTATAACATAGACTGCAATGCTTTTGTTCTCTCAAATACTGTAAATATTTGTGAGTTTGTTCCATTAATACCTTGCTATCCAAGTTTTATTATGGAATTTTGTTAATCTTTCTCTTATAGGGTCTGAATTTTTTACCTGTTTTATTCTTAAATCTAAATACTTTGGAGAATCGTCCCATATATACCTTTCTTCTATCAAGGCATCTATTAATTGTTTGCAGCCCCCTACTAAATTATCATAATCTAATAACCTTTTTCTCCAACTTACTATTTCAAGGGTAAAAAATTGTTTTTCTTCTGCTTTTGGGAATGCCCCTAATCTCATTTGATTTCTAATTAGCAGGGCATATTCTTGCTTGAGCCTACCTTTTGCAGCCCAATGTAGTCTGTCTAAAACATTTCGTGATTTGATTATTACATCTAAAATCATAGGTTGTCCTTATTCGTATATTACCACTAAATTTACCACAATTACAATATTGTTTTGAAAAAAGATAATAATTAAATTTGTATTATGAAAAAACTAACTGATACAGAACTTATAGAACTTATAGCACAAAACATCTTAAATATACTCAAAAGGTTAGAGCATATTGAGATGACAAATGCTAATAATGAACAGGTTTTGGCTTTTCTTGAAGATTTATTTAACCCTCCAAAAGATTTAATAACTTCAGAAGAAGATGTTGTAGCATTCTCCAAAGAACTATACAAACAAATATGTGATTATTGTGGAAAAGATGGTATTAACTTTATGGGTATCGCTTAAAGGCTTCTTGTAGTTTTTCTATATCTTGTAATTCCTTTTGATACTTTTCCTCATATTTAATAGCGTGTTCTTTTTTTATAAATCTTGTACCATCTGAACAGATCCAAATCTGTGCTAATTCGTGACTTAACATATTTACCTCCTAAATATATATATTGGTTCATATTTATAACCTGCACCATTTATAGCAGATAAAGTTAATTGCATAGTTTTAATGTATTTAAATCCTATTTTCTTTGCTAAATCTAATAACCCTTTTTCAATATTTTGTGCAGACTTTGTGTTTGCTATATTTAAAACTAAATAACCATCATTTTTTAATCCATATTTACAATTTAAAAGAGTATTATACATAAACCCATTTAGCCAATCATCTTCATTTGGATATTTAATATAACTTTGAGTATCTTCATCACTATATTTTTCTGTATCAAAATAAGGTGGAGATGTAAAACATAAATCTAAACTATTTTTTTCAGGTTTAAAAACCTCACTCCCTAATTTGTGTATTTCTATGGTTTTATTTAAATACTTAAAGTCATCAATCATATTTAATAAACCTTGATATGTTTTGGTAGAAGGCTCTGTTCCTATGTATTTTTTAATTTTAAATGTAGAATATGCACCTAATAATCTACCTCCCCAACCTGAACTCATATCCCAAACCACTCCATTACCACCAAATAAATCATACAACAATTTAGCAGCAGTAGGTCTAAAATTAGAAACAACTTGAACTCCATTGTACTTTTTTAATAATTGTCTAATTCTATTCATTTGCATTTTACCATTCTCATACTTGATACAATAATCATACATTTTAAATATTGATTTTTTAAATAATTTGTCATCATTAAAAACATCAACAGGAGTATATTTAGATTTACCACACTTAACTTCCCAAAAATGAGGAAAATAACTCCAAGCCAACCTTAATCCGTGCATTGATTGTGTTATTATATCTCCATCAAGTAAATTTAAATGATTAAATCTTAATAATTTATTCATTTGTGTTATTTTTTCGCCTTCTTCAATTTTATAATGAGGAAACCCATTTCTTCTAAAATATTTAAAAACAATATCTACAATATAATCTTTGTCATATTCTTCTAAATTATTAGTTACCTCTAAATAATGGACATCTTCATCACTTATACTATTAAACAAATCTCTTTGTAATATATTTTTCATTTAATCTTCTTGTCCTTTATTTCTCCATGATGTTTACAATTTGGAATAGAATAAAAAGCATCTCCACTTTTAATATATACAGATGTTTTCTTTTTACATTCATTACATTGTGCAGGTATTATTTTCATTTCCTATATTCCCTTCTAATCATTTCTTCTTTGGCTTTCCTACTATTATAAGTATCTTCATCTTTTAAATATGGATATTGATGTTGTACTTCTCGCCTTGCCCTTGTGATAGTGCTTGGACTTGTTATTTTTTTGTTTCTCCATAATGACATAGTTTCTACTAATGAGATCTTGTTTATATCTTGTCCCATTTGTTTCTTCCAAACCTCATACACTAAATAAGCATCGCACTTTCTTGTATATGGTTTTGTTTCAAGTATTCCTCTGATTGTATCAAAACTTTTTGCTACAGCCACCAAGCACCTCCTTTTCTTTTTTTATCTTTTTGGTATTTTTTCTTGTTGTATTCTTTCATACAAACAATACAATAAGTTTGTTTCCTATATCCTGCATCTTGTCTACGATAATAATCATCAAGTGATTTTTCTACTTTACATCTTGGGCATCTTTTAAATTTCATATCTATCTGCAAACAAAGATCTAATTTTAAACCAGTAGTCATCAGATACTTTTGATATGCCCTTTATCCAATTGTAAACAATAGTATGAGAGCATTGCAGTTTCTTTGAAAGCCAAACTGCATTTCGCTCCTCCATTTCTAATATCATTTTTATAGATTTATTTCTATTCATATAACCTCCTAAAATGGTATGTTTTCATCATCATCTGTTGATTGATTAAATTCAGGTTCAGGTGCTTTTCCTTGTTCTGCTTTAACCATTTTTAATAGTTTTTCTGATATTTCTTTTGTGCAATATACTGTATCATACCATTCTCCATCTTTGTCTTGTTGGCTTGGCCTTGATACAAACTCTCCATTAATGCCTTCCATTATCTTAAAGCCTTTTAATGTAAAACCTTCTGCAGTTAATACATCAAAAAAGCCTCTTAATTTACCTTTATTATATGGTTTCCAATTTATAACTTTCATTTTATTATTTCTCCTTTGAACTTTTTTATTATATAATTCACTTTTTCTTCGTGTGAATTAAAGGTTGTGTGTTTTTTGTTTGTTAATCTTGGTACTACTGTACCAACTTCTTTTACTTCAATTTTCTTTTTTGGCTGCATAAATTTACTTGCTAATTGTGTTTTACAAGTTAAACAATCTTTAGAAGCACATTCTTTTAGCCATTTAATTTTTTGTTCATTACCATTAAATGCTTTGTTGATCAACATTATATAATCAGGATTATAATCTCCGTCCATATCAATATGATTTTTATAACTTATTGCATTTTTAGTTTCTTTTATTAAATTCACCCTTTCCTCCTGTTCTATATATTTTATCATTTAATGGAGGCATAACTGAAGGCCTTGTTCCACCAAACATCATTGTTTTAAATTCCATTAATCTTTGTATGGCTATATCATAATTGCCTAACTGAATCTCTAAAATTGCAAGAAGTATAAAATCGTGCATTTTAAAATCGCAACTATCTTCTCGTACAAATCTTTCATACATATCTCTAAAGCCTCTTATTTCCACAATATCTTTTTCCACATCTGTAACAGAAGTCATTGTATCTATAACTTTTTCTAAAGTTTCTTCATCAAACTCAAACCACTCTCCATGTTTTCTGTTGTCTTCAAAAAACTCGTGTAAATGTTTTTCGTGTGCAATAGATCCACTACATTGTTCAACAACAGATAATACATGAGGGCAACCTGTTTGTAATGCTTTAATTCTACCTTTAACACTACCTTCAGTATAGCCAATTTTATATAAATCTGTATTTTTAGCATTAACTAAATATATCATTTTTTCCCCCTATTTAAACCAATCAATTATATAATAAACTATAAAATACCATATAATTGCAGTTATTAAAAAAATACCTAAATAAACAAATAAATTATACCAATTCATTTTCTTTCTCACTTTCTAAATATTGATCATACTCTTTTTGATAACCACTTGGCCTTTGAACAACAGAAATAATGGATCTTGCGTCCCAATCCCTTTCTTCTGCTAACCAAGTTAAAAAGAATATAAATTCACTTTTATCTATTATTTTCATTATATCCATTATAATCTCTCCTTTATTTTATACTTAACAGCAATAAATAACTCTGCTACTAAAATAAAAAAGATTAAAAATATTGCAAATTGAAATACTACTATCATAAGATCTCCTTATTTTACTATTTTAACATACATAGGCTTCCAAGATACACTTCCTAATTGTACATCTGTAAAACCAAGCGATAAAAACAATACTACTGCTAATAAAAATCCTATTAAAAAACTTTTAATGTCTTTCATTTATTCTCCTTTATAAGGTTTAATTGGTGCTTTACAGCAATTACTTTTTGCTTCTAAATTAGGATTAATAGCACTTATAAGATCAATCCCATTACATTTAGTACATCTACATTTCCTGCTTCGTTCTGTTTTATCCAATGGATATTTATTGTCTAAATTTTTGTTTGATTGTTTATTATTAGAACCAAAATCGTTCTTTAACCAAGTATTCCATCTCATTTTAATATTAAATGTTTTGTAAAATTCTTTTTTAAACTTCTTGCCACCATCATTGTATTCTGTATAGTAATTTATAAAGTTCTCATATTCATCATGTTCAGCAGGTAATAGTTCTTCACATTGTTTTTTAAATTCATCAATCCGAGTATATATATCTTTATTTGTTTTGTTTTCTTTATTACTATGTATTTGGTTGTGATTTGTTAGAGATTTAGTAGCGATTTGATTTCTTTGTAACTTGTTGTAATTTAATATAGTTAAGTGCGTTAGTTTTGAATTGGTTTTTACATTAATCATTCCATCTTTTTGTAACAATTTTAAAAATGTTCTCAATCTTGAATTACCCCATTTGAATTGCTTACATAATTTCTTTTGGCTTGTAAGGATTTCACCTGATTTGAGTTCATATATATCTGATCCAAGAACAACTTTTTGATTATTGTATGTGGCTCGTAACAATAAATAAATCCAAGCCTCAAATCTTGAATAAGATCTATTCATTTTAAGTATAGGATTTTTTAATATCTTTCTATGTATTGAAACCCAACCTTTGTCCATAAATTCCTTTGTTTTTCCTAAATCAATATAAAAATAATATTTAAATTAAAAAACAATTTAATTTAATTATTTTAAAATATTTGCATTTTTCTGATATAAAAAGAGTTTAATTTTTTTAAATAATGTTTGTTTTTTATACAAAGTTTTAATAAACTCTAACATATTAAATATGTCATTTAATATAATTGGTTAAATAATAAAAAAAGGAAATAAAAAATGAAAAAACAAAGATATATAAAATTAGAATCAGTAGGTTGCTGGTTTGATTTAAAAACAGGATATACTTTTCCAATACTAAAAGATAAAGAATTATCAATTCAAGAAAAAGATTCGGCTGTTCATATTTCAGATTGTTCTTATGAATGGATTGAATCATTAGAAGGTTTTGATGAAACAATAGTTGGTATTTGGTTTAAAGCAAACAGATAACAAACAACAAGGGTGGTGTAAAAGCCACCCTTTAACTTATAAGGGGAAATAAAAAGTGGATAATCTAATATTTACAAACACAAAAAACAAAATAGATATAGATAATAGTTTGGTAATTAATTTAACAAGAGAAGGCTCTCAGGGATTGCGAAACTTAATACAACGCAGCCAATTAATTCATACTATATTAGAAGCAGATTCGGCTTGGACAAGTAATTTTGATTGGAGTTTTGATAAACGCTT